>Ga0208789_1000406_pt1 | contig 42290 bp, 42 predicted proteins | sample Methanotroph_Enr_FD_187368 | JGI IMG/M metagenome (GOLD analysis project Ga0208789, IMG submission 187368) | Enriched soil microbial communities from Old Woman Creek wetland in Ohio, USA - Methanotroph_Enrichment_5 (SPAdes) (version 2) | ecosystem: Environmental > Terrestrial > Soil > Wetlands...
TACAATGGTATCGCCTAGTGTGGCATAGCGCTTGCGTGTTCCGCCTAAAACGCGAATACAAAGCACTTCTTTGGCCCCACTATTATCGGCAACGGTACATCTTGATTCCTGTTGTATCATGATTACTTAGCTCTTTCTATGATTTCCACTAATCTCCAACATTTCTGTTTACTGATTGGTCGTGTTTCCATGATCTTTACAGTATCGCCGATGTTGCAGCTGTTCTTTTCGTCGTGGGCGTAAAACTTCGAAGTTTTGTTGACGAATTTTCCATAAATGGGGTGTTTTTCCTTGCGGTGTTCAGCCACAACGATCGTACATTCCATCTTGTTACTCACAACAACTCCAATACGCTCCTTTCTTAGATTTCTTTCCATTACTAACTCTGTTTTGTGTTAATTTCCCTTTGACGTAGAATGGTTTTAAGACGTGCAATATTTCTTCTCACATTTACGATCACTTTTGGGTTTTCGAGTTGAGAAATTGCATGGTTCATTTTCATCCGTGTTAAGGAATCCTGATCGGTCTGAATTCTTTCGATAATTTCAGCTTTCGATAATTCTCTAATTTCTGATGTCTTCATTATTCAGCGATTTCAGATTCAACATAATCACGTCTTACCATGAACTTAGTAGTTACCGGTAGTTTTTGAGCAGCTAAACGAAGTGCTTCCTTTGCAACCTCATAAGGAACTCCATCTGCTTCAATCAATATTCTACCTGGTGTAATCGGAGCAACAAATGCTTCCGGGGCACCCTTACCTTTACCCATACGTACCTCTGCAGGTTTTTTAGTAATCGGTTTGTCGGGGAAAACACGGATCCATATTTGACCCTGACGTTGCATATGACGAGTTACGGCAACACGGGCAGCCTCAATCTGGCGTCCGGTAAGCCACGTCTCTTCCAACGATTTAATACCAAAAGATCCAAATGCTAACTGGTTGCCGCGTTGAGCCAGTCCTTTCATTTTTCCCTTTTGTACTCTTCTGAATTTTGTCTTTTTCGGTTGTAACATCCTTCTTTACTTCTGAAAGGTTTACAAATTATTTTCTTTTTTTCTTAAATCCGCCACCTTTTGGTGCACCTTCGTTTGGACGTCTGCCTTCTGGTTTTTGTCCTACATTTGGTGAAAGGTCACGCTTTCCATAAATCTCGCCTTTGCAGATCCATACTTTTACACCGAGTAAACCGGTTTTAGTAAGGGCTTCTGCCAGTGCATAATCTATATCAGCTCTCAGAGTGTGCAATGGAGTACGACCATCTTTGTACATTTCTGAACGTGCCATTTCAGCGCCGTTTAAGCGGCCTGAAACCTGAATTTTGATACCCTGCGCTCCCATTCTCATGGTTGAAGCGATAGCCATTTTAGTAGCACGACGGTAAGCAATCTTACCTTCAATCTGACGTGCAATGTTAACAGCTACGATTTTGGCATCTAATTCCGGACGTTTAATTTCAAAAATGTTGATCTGAACTTCCTTGTTAGTGATCTTCTTCAGTTCTTCTTTCAGTTTATCAACTTCCTGACCACCCTTGCCAATAATAATACCGGGCCTTGAGGTGTGAACAGTGATAGTAATAAGCTTCAGTGTGCGTTCAATAATAATCTTGGAAATGCTTGCTTTTGCCAAACGGGCATTCAAATATTCCCTGATTTTAAAATCTTCCACGAGCTTATCGCCATAGTTGTTTCCACCGAACCAATTGGAATCCCATCCTTTGATGATTCCTAAACGATTAGCGATTGGATTAACTTTTTGTCCCATGTATTATTATTTATTCTGTTACTTTTTCTTCAATTAAACTACCAAGACTAACGGTCACATGATTAGATCTTTTCTTGATCCTGTGTGCACGTCCCTGCGGAGCAGGCATTAATCTTTTCAATATTCTTCCTGAATCAACAGAAATAGTTTTCACAATCAAATTACTTTCTTCCAGACGACTTCCTTCGTTTTTAGCTTGCCAGTTAGCGATAGCTGACATTACCAATTTTTCAAGTCGGCGTGATGATTCTTTTGATGAAAACTTTAGTACATCAAGAGCTCTGTTCACTTCCATTCCGCGAACCATGTCGGCTACAAGCCTCATTTTGCGCGGTGAAGTAGGACAATTCTTCAAAACAGCAAAATACTGCTGTTTCTTAGCTTCCTTTAGTTCGTTTGCACTATTTCTTTTTCTAGCACCCATCGTGAATTCTTTTAATAATTAAGGTTAGGCCTACTTTTTACCTTTTGAATGGCCCCTGAATGTTCTTGTAGGTGCAAATTCGCCAAATTTATGACCAACCATATTTTCAGTTACATAAACCGGAATAAATTTATTCCCGTTATGAACTGCGATGGTTTGCCCTACAAAGTCAGGAGAAATTACTGATGCTCTGGCCCATGTTTTGATTACCGCCTTTTTGTTCGTTTCATTCATCGCCAGAACTCTGCGTTCGAGCTTGAAATCGATAAAAGGACCTTTCTTTAATGAACGACTCATATTCTTCTCCTTTTAATTATTTCTTGCGTTTTTCTACAATATACCTATTGGAAGCTTTTTTCTTAGCGCGGGTTTTGAAACCTTTAGCTAACAAGCCTTTACGTGAACGTGGATGTCCACCAGAAGAACGACCTTCTCCACCACCCATTGGGTGATCTACCGGGTTCATAGCAACACCCCTAACTCGAGGTCTTCTACCTAACCATCTAGAGCGGCCGGCTTTTCCTGAACGTTCAAGGTTGTGATCGGTGTTTCCAACAATTCCTACTGTAGCACGACAAGTTATAAGAACCATTCTTGCTTCGCCCGAAGGCAATTTCACGATAGCGTACTTTCCTTCCCTGGAAGTTAACTGTGCATACGTTCCGGCACTACGAGCCATCACACCTCCCTGACTTGGGTGAAGTTCAATGTTGTGAATTAAAGTCCCAAGAGGAATTTCAGCTAGTGGCAACGTGTTGCCTACTTCAGGTGCGATACCACTGCCAGTCTCTACTTTCTGCCCAACATTTAAACCATTGGGAGCAAGCATGTATCGTTTCTCTCCATCAGGATATACCAGAAGAGCAATACGGGCTGTACGGTTTGGATCATACTGAATAGACTCAACAACAGCAGCAATACCATCTTTATCGCGTTTGAAATCGATAAAACGGTATTTGCGTTTGTGGCCACCACCTATATTCCTCATTGTCATGCGTCCCAGGCTGTTACGACCGCCAGAGCTTTGCATTGGCTTCAACAATGATTTTTCAGGTGTTGATGCAGTAATGGACTCAAAGGTACCAGCAATCTTGTGCCTTTGACCCGGAGTAACTGGATTTAATTTTCTTACTGCCATTTTCTTAATTAAATATTACTATAAAAATCAATAGATTCTCCTTTTGCTATTGTTACAATAGCTTTTTTGCTCATTCCTGTACTGCCAGAGATAACACCGGCCTTGGTAAAACGAGACTTTCTTTTACCTCCATGAATCAAAGTATTTACAGAAGTCACTGAAACACTGTATAAATCTTCAATGGCTTTTTTGATCTGTAATTTATTTGCTTTCCGATTAACGATAAAACCGTAGCTATTAAGACTTTCGGCCTGACCTGTAATTTTTTCGGTAACGAGCGGTTTAATTAAAATTTCCATTTTCAGCCTTATTAAATCTTAAACAATTCTTCAATTTTACTTACAGAACTTTCCAAAACCACAACTTTTTTAGCGTTAAGTATTTGGTAAGTATTTAATTCTGAAGCAGTTATAACAGAAACTGCCTGTAAATTTCTGGAGGACAAATATATATTTTTATTTTCTTCTGGTAAAACGAAAAGTGACTTTTTATCAGTAATTTTCAGATTATTACTGATTTGCACCATTTCGCGTGTTTTCGGAGTTTCAAAATTGAAATCTTCGATCACCAAAATCGATTCCTCAAGAGCTTTGTATGTTAATGCTGATTTACGAGCGAGAGCTTTAACTTTCTTGTTTAATTTGAAGTCATAGTTTCTCGGACGTGGACCAAAAACGCGACCTCCACCACGGAAAACAGGCGATTTTACGCTGCCTGCCCTTGCGGTACCGGTACCTTTTTGTTTTTTGAGTTTCCGGGTACTTCCGGATACTTCGCCACGTTCTTTCGCACTGTGGGTTCCTTGTCTTTTATTGGCCAAAATTTGTTTGACATCCAGATAAATGGCGTGGTCACTTGGCTCAATACCGAAAATTTGTTCATCTAACGTAACAGTCCTTCCGGTTTCTTGTCCTGCGGTATTTAAAACTTTTATTTCCATTACTGATAAATAATTACGGTTGAACCTTTACATCCAGGAACTGATCCTTTAACCACCAATAAATTTGACTCTGGAATTACTTTCAAAACTTTCAGGTTCTGAATGGTAACATTGTCATTTCCGTCATTACCTGCCATGCGCATTCCGGGGAAGACGCGTGAAGGATAAGAAGATGCGCCTACAGAACCAGGAGCTCTCAAGCGGTTATGCTGACCATGTGTGCTGTCGCCAACCCCGGCAAAGCCATGACGTTTTACAACGCCCTGAAAGCCTTTACCTTTGGTTACACCTTGAATATCAACCCAACCTTCTTCGTCGATTGAATCTACAGTTACAAGATCGCCAAGTTTAAACTCACCTTCAAGTTCTTTGAACTCGATTAGTTTCTTTTTTGGCTCAGTTCCAGCTTTTTTGAAATGTCCCAATTCGCATTTGTTGGTGTGCTTTTCTTTTTTGTCAGCAAACCCCAGCTGAATTGAATCATAGCCGTCAGTAGCCACCGATTTCACTTGTGTAACCACACAAGGACCGGCTTGAATCACAGTGCATGGGATGTTTTTCCCCTCAACACTGAATACGGAAGTCATTCCGATTTTTTTACCGATTAATCCTGCCATTTTTTTGTTTTTTACAGGTTATCAAACTTTAATTTCTACTTCAACGCCACTTGGTAATTCAAGCTTCATTAAGGCGTCGATTGTTTTTGCTGTTGAACTGTAAATGTCGATCAAGCGTTTGTAAGACGACAGCTCGAATTGTTCCCTTGATTTTTTGTTAACAAAGGTTGAGCGTAATACAGTGAAAATACGTTTGTGAGTTGGAAGTGGAATTGGTCCGCTTACTACTGCACCTGTAGTTTTAACTGTTTTTACGATCTTTTCAGCCGACTTGTCTACCAAGTTGTGATCATACGATTTCAGCTTAATTCTGATCTTTTGACTCATAGTGAGAAATAATAATACAGTTTATAATTATAATAAGTCTGTTCTTCCTTTAAGATCTTCAAGAACCTTAGTAGCGAGTAATTTTGGTAACTCAACATATTTTGCAAATTCCATAGAAGAAGTTGCACGACCTGATGACAACGTACGAAGCACAGTCACATATCCGAAAAGTTCAGAAAGCGGAACCAATGCTTTGATAACACGTGCACCCGATTTTTCTTCCATTCCTTCAATCTGACCACGACGACGGTTCAAGTCACCGATAATGTCACCCATATATTCTTCAGGAGTTACAATTTCGCATTTCATGATTGGTTCAAGCAACCTTGGACCAGCTTTTCCTGCGGCGGTTTTGAATGCCTGACGGGCACAAATTTCGAACGATAAAGAATCCGAGTCAACAGCGTGGAAACTACCGTCGAGAAGGGTTACTTTAAGGCTGTCAACAGTGAATCCGGCCAATGGACCGTTAGCCAATGCTGATTCGAAACCTTTTGCAACTGAAGGGATGTATTCGCGAGGAATGTTACCACCTTTTACAGCATCAACGAACTGAAGTCCAGTTTTGCCTTCGTCAGCTGGTTCAACACGAACGATGATATCAGCGAATTTACCACGACCACCGGATTGCTTCTTGAATACTTCGCGAATTTCAACCGATTTAGTGATGCATTCTTTATATGCAACCTGAGGAGCTCCCTGGTTACATTCAACCTTAAATTCACGACGTAAACGGTCAACAATGATTTCAAGGTGAAGCTCACCCATACCACGGATAACTGTCTGTCCTGAATCAGGATCAGTATTTACTTTAAATGTTGGATCTTCTTCTGCAAGTTTGTATAACCCCTGGTTCAGTTTATCCAAATCTTTTTGAGTTTTAGGCTCAATGGCGATACCGATAACTGGTTCCGGGAAATCCATACTTTCAAGTACTACCGGATTATCTAAATCAGACAATGTATCTCCTGTGCGGATATCTTTAAATCCAACAGCAGCACAAATATCACCAGCTTCGATTACCTCGATCGGGTTCTGCTTGTTTGAGTGCATCTGGTAAATACGTGAGATACGTTCTTTTTTACCAGTCCTGGAATTGAATACCGAGTCGCCTGCAGTAATTTTTCCGGAGTATACACGGATGAAGCACAAACGGCCAACGTAAGGGTCGGTAGCAATTTTGAATGCCAGTGCAGCCAGAGGTTCGTTAACATCAGAATGACGAATGATTTCAACATCAGGATCATCATACTCTGTTCCAATGATTTCTCCTTTATCCAACGGACTTGGAAGGAATGCACAAACAGCATCCAACAAATGCTGAACGCCTTTATTTTTGAAAGCAGAACCACACATCATCGGAATGATTGACATACTGATGGTTGCTTTGCGGATAACTGTCAACATCTGCTCAACAGTGATTGACTCCGGATCTTCGAAGAATTGTTCGAGCAACACGTCATCATGTTCTGCAACAGCTTCAACCAGTTTCGCGCGGTAATCATTCGAAATCTCAACCATATTGGCTGGGATATCTTCGGTATAATAGGTAGTTCCTAAAGTGGCATCATCTTTCCAACGGATGGCTTTCATCTCAATCAAATCGATCACGCCTTCAAACGTTTCTTCTGATCCGATAGGAAGTGTGATTGGAACCGGATTGGCTCCTAATTTCTCCCTTACTTCGGCAACTACGTTATAGAAGTCGGCACCTGAACGGTCCATTTTGTTCACGAACCCGATACGAGGGACACCATATTTTTCAGCCTGACGCCAAACCGTTTCTGATTGAGCTTCAACACCACCTACAGCACAGAAAAGTGCAACAGCACCATCTAAAACACGCAAAGAACGTTCTACTTCAACAGTGAAGTCAACGTGTCCAGGTGTATCGATGATGTTAATTTTGTGTTCAATATCCTGATATTTCCAGAATGTAGTAGTAGCAGCAGATGTAATGGTAATACCACGTTCCTGCTCCTGTTCCATCCAGTCCATGGTGGCTGCACCATCATGAACTTCGCCAATTCGGTGAGTGATCCCTGTATAATACAGGATACGCTCCGAGGTGGTCGTTTTGCCGGCATCAATGTGTGCCATGATGCCGATGTTTCTGGTATAATTTAAATCTTTTGCCATTTTAAACCAATATCTATCTAAACTAAAACGAACTATCTAACCTTCTAAATACTAAAAACGGAAATGTGCAAACGCGCGGTTTGCTTCAGCCATACGGTGTGTATCTTCTTTCTTCTTGAAAGCTCCACCTTCTTCGTTATAGGCTGCAACGATTTCACCAGCAAGCTTTTCAGCCATTGAACGGCCTGAACGTTTGCGTGAATATAAAATCATATTTTTTACTGAAATAGAAGTTTTTCTTTCAGGACGGATTTCCATAGGAACCTGAAAAGTAGCTCCACCAACGCGGCGGCTTTTTACTTCTACGTGAGGGGTAATTTTTTCGAGTGCTTTTTTGAATACGTCCAGCGGACTTACTTCAGAATCTTTCACTTTTACGCTTACGATGTCCATCGCATCATAAAAGATTTGGTAAGCGATTGACTTTTTCCCGTCGTACATTAAATCGTTCACGAAACGGGTAACCAATGTGTCATTGAATTTTGGATCGGGCAGAATGATCCTCTTCTTTGGTTTCGATTTTCTCATTATAAATGCTTTAGTGTTACTTAAATTAGCTGTAATTTGTATGCTTCAATCGGCTTTCAGGCCTCTTTACTCAACTCAAACCACTAAGCTAGAACGTCATTAAATTAAAAAACTAGCGAAAAATTATTTTTTCACTTTTGGTCTTTTGGTACCGTATTTCGACCGTCTTTGAGTACGACCTTCAACACCTGCTGTGTCGAGAGCACCACGAATTAAATGGTAACGTACTCCTGGAAGGTCTTTTACCCTACCACCACGTACCAATACAATAGAGTGTTCCTGAAGATTGTGTCCTTCTCCTGGAATGTAAGCGTTCACTTCCTTGCCATTTGTCAAACGTACCCTGGCTACTTTACGCATAGCTGAGTTTGGTTTCTTTGGAGTTGTGGTATAAACGCGAACACATACTCCTCTTCTCTGTGGGCAAGAATCCAATGCCGGAGATTTACTTTTCTCCGCATTACTTTGTCTACCTTTTCTAACTAACTGCTGAATCGTTGGCATATAGCTACTCTTAATTTAAAAATTACTTACGCAAAAAATTGGTCTGCAAAGGTATCGCAATTTTCCACAATTACAACACTTTACATTCCGATTCAAGGGAATTTCCCTTTAAAACGGCTCGCAAAAGTACTAATTGTCAGCAGAAAACCCAATAAAACCCAATAAAAAAATCATCTTTTTTCGATTAATCTTAACATGCAAAAGATGACTACTGACAGGAGGGTGCGTTATGACTGGGGAATCCGGTGTTTTAGAAGCGATTTTACCGGGTTAAAGAAGCGTTGAATGAGCCTCAAATCTTCGGTTATGATTTCGGCCGATCCTTTCATTTCCTGACTGAACTTCAACGGAATATCGTAGTTGGTCTTCAAATCCTGAGGCATTTCCACTTCAACCACGTAATTTTCGTTGTTAGGCATCAACGAAATATTCTTAACGGTGGCTCTGATGAATCCATATTCCATATATGGGAAATTTTCGAACCGGATATTCACTTTCTGACCAACAGCAACCTTTCCGGCGCCTTTAACCGGCAAACTAATTCGTCCAATAATCTGAGATTGCTTGTCAGGGATAACCGAGAAAACCATTTCATCTTTTTTAACCTGCTGGTTTTTACTCCAGAAATTGGCAAAACTTACTTTGCCTGCAATCGGACTCTTGATTATAAATGTTTGCTCCCAATAGGCCAGGCGGCTTTTCAACACATTCATGGCTTCAATTAAGGTATTTTGTGCCGCTTTCTTTTGATTAGCGAATTCCATTTCGGCATCCACTACATCCTGTTCAAGCTTGATAATGGCGCTTTGCGTTTCGGCAAGCTTCGTTCTTGAGCCATTCAGGTTATATTTCTTCTGAATCAGCAGCGCTTTCGTTTTCTCCAAATCAAGATCAGAAAGGACTCCTTTCAATTGCAATAGAGAATCTCGCTTAAATTGAGTATTCACAATCCGGTAATCGGCTTCCATATCTTTCTTTTGCGCCCAAAGCCGATCGTAGTAAATCTTATTCATCGCGATCTGCTGCCGGAGTGCTTTGATCTTTTTGGGGTGTAACTTCAGCCTGAGGAACGTAAAATAATCGTTGTATAACCTGACGAAGCTTGAATAATCAGATTGAATATCGCCCAACTGAAGATCAACTCCGGGATGAACCGTTGCCAGCGTATCGAATGACAGCATGAATGGTTCCATTTCTGAAAGCATATTTTTTAGCTTCAGTGCGTCTTCGAACTTGGCTGTACTTTCAAGAATGGCAATGATCTGATTGTCGGAAACCAATTGCTGGTCGCTAACCAGCATGGAATCGATACGGGCAGTTGTACGGGCTGCCAGATATGCCGGTGGATTTTCGGAAAGCACAACAATGTCGGCGGTAATCACATCGGGATACCTAAAAAAATAACTGCCAGTAAGTAACAGAATAATGAAACCCAATATCACGGAGATGCCGGAACGAATCATCCATCGGGGCGATTGCTGTACAATCTCCTGAAACTCGTCGCTTCGAAGTTCGATTTCTATTGGCTTCTTTTCTTTTTCCATGACTAGCTATCAGTTTCCAAGTTCCAGCTGATTCTTTACCAAATTATAATAGGCGCCTTGTTTGGCGGTCAATTCTTGGTGGGTTCCTATTTCAATCATTTCACCTTTTTCGAGAACCACAATCTGATGGGCATTTTTTACGGTACTCAACCGGTGGGCCACCACTACCACCGTTTTGCCTGAAAAGAACTCGTTCAGGTTCTCCAAAATAACTTTCTCGTTATTCGCATCCAAGGCATTGGTCGCTTCATCGAAGAAAATAAATTCAGGATTTTTATAAATGGCACGGGCAATCAAGATGCGCTGTTTCTGGCCTTGGCTTAGTCCAACTCCTTCCGGGCCAATTTTTGTATTGTAATTTAAAGGTAGCGACTCAATGTATTCCTGAATGTTGGCCATACGAACAGCATAAGCAAGCATTTCCTTGTTAATTTCGTCATCGGCCAAAGCAATGTTATTGGCAATGGTGTCCGAAAAAATGAATCCATCCTGCATTACGGCACCGCATTTATTCCGCCACCAATGTTGTTTATACTGAGATAAATCGGCTTCACCAATTTTTAATGTGCCTGAAACAGGAGGATAAAATCCTAATAGTAGCTTGACCAAAGTTGTTTTGCCACTTCCACTGGTTCCGACAATGGCGGTTACCTTTCCTTGCGGAATAACCAGATTTATATTATTCAAAACCTTTGGAGAATGTGGACCTTCATATTGAAATACCAGATCATTTATACTCACATCAGCCTTTGACGGCAAAGAGGTCAGCTTCCCTGCCTGATCCTGCTCTTCGTCTTTCTGGGTATGAATTTCGCTCAAGCGTTCCAGACTGATTTTGGCATCCTGCGACACCTGCATGAATTCGACCATCTGGTCGAGCGGACTGTTCATCTGCCCTATTATATATTGTACGGCCAGCATCATACCCAAAGTCATATGGCCATCGACAACTGAAGTGGCTGCAAGGACAGTAATAAAAATATTCTTGGTTTCGTTGATAAAAACTGAACCGGCCTGCTGGTATTGCTGCAGCGACAGGCTTTTGATATTTACCTTGAAAAGCCTAGCCTGAATCCGCTCCCACTCCCACCGTTTCTGGCGTTCGTAATTATTCAGTTTGATTTCCTGCATTCCGTTGATCAACTGTATCAATTTGCTCTGATTATCGGCCAGTTGGGTAAACTGTTTGAAGTCGAGTTCGCGGCGTTTCTTCAGGAATAAGAAAACCCAGGCTATATATAATGCTGAACCAAAAAGAAATATCAGGAAAATGTCCAGATTGTACATGACAAGCACAATACTGAATATGACAATGTTGAAAACGGAAAATATGACATTAAGCGATTGGGAAGTCAGGAACCGCTCGATGCGCCGATGGTCGCCAATACGCTGAAGCAAATCGCCAATCATTTTGGTATCGAAGAAGCCAATCGGCAACTTCATCAGTTTGATCAGGAAATCGGATATGATACTAATATTAATGCGTGTGCTGATATGGAGCAAAATCCAGGATCGGATAAAATCTACAGTCATCCGGCTCAGAAAAAGCATCATCTGAGCGGCCAGTATCAGGTATATAAAATTAATGTCCTGCGTATTAATACCAACATCGACGATGCTCTGTGTCAGGAAAGGAAATATCAGCTGAATCAAGCTTCCGACGATAAACCCTAAAATGAGCTGAATAACCAATTTTCGATGCGGTTTTAGGTATTTCAGCAAAAAACTGAAATTGCCCCGGTCAATTGCTTCACCTTCAAGCTCAAAGAATTTGGGAGTTGGATCGAACATGAGGCAAATTCCCTTCAACTCGCCCTGACGAACCGTTGCCAGCCAATGTTTTTTAAACTCAGTTTCGGAATACTCAACCAAGCCAAACGCAGGATCGGCCACGTAAACCTTCCCTTTCCGGAGCTGATAAACAACCACAAAATGTTCCTGATCCCAATGAACCACGCACGGTTTAGGCGCTTCCATCAATTGTTCGAAGGTGATACGGGCGCCGATGGTACGGAATCCAATCGCTTCGGCAGCTTCACTCAAACCTAACAGGGAAACTCCTTCGCGGGTGATGTGCGCCAATTGACGGAGCTTCCGGAGAGAATAACTTTTCCCATAGAATGCAGCAATCATGCGGATACACGAAGGTCCGCAGTCCATTGCATCATATTGTTTGAAGAAGGGAAATTTAGGCATGTAGATTCATTAGATGTTCAAAAATAGCAGAATTTAATGAATCTAAGCATTCCCAGAGCCAAATCTGGAAAGAAAAATTTCAGTGCACTTTCCTGATTTTTCCTCCTAACTTAAGGTTATTCCGAGTATCAACTACTAAAATTTAACCGTTTTTTATTCCATCTAAAATACATAACATTTCAAAAATCAAAATATTCTATATGTGATTGCTTTCCAAAATATTGAAAACCTCAATTTAAAAGAATGATATATTTAAGCATTAAAAAACGAATTACTAAGAGAATAAAAAATATTCAATAACATATTATTACGATATAGCATTTATTATCTGATAATTACGATATAAGTTAATATTCCTTAAAAAGCTCAATTCGTTGATTGTCTTACCGTTTAAAAAACGCCAGAACCCTCGCTTCTATTAGCAAAATCAAGTAATCTTTCGACATCTTGGTTGTTAATTAATTATTACTAATTTTGGTCGTCTCTCTGATTTAAGGCATCAGAAAGTTGATAATGAAGTAGTAAAAAACCAATATAACTATCTAAATATGAAAGTCTATAAAACAGATGAGGTTCGCAACATTACACTAATTGGTAATGCTGGCAGTGGGAAAACCACCCTTGCTGAAGCTATGCTTTTCGAGGGTGGAGTAATTAACCGCAGAGGTGACGTTGGAAGTAAAAATACGGTATCCGACTACCATCTGATTGAGCAGGAATATGGCAACTCCGTATTTTCATCGCTCATGTACACTGAAGTAAACGGCAAAAAAATTAACATTCTGGATACTCCCGGGATGGACGATTTTTGCGGTGGCGTAGTTTCTTCTCTTCAGGTTGCAGCGCTTGGACTGATGGTTGTTGACGCTTCGACCGGTATTGGCGCCGGAACAGAAGCAGCATTCCGACATGCAGAGGCGGCCAATGCCAAAATGATTTTTGTATTGAACCACCTGGATAATGAGAATGCCAACTACGATCAGGACATCGAGAATCTGAAAAACAAATTTGGAAACAAGGTAACCATCGTACAATATCCGGTTGAAACCGGTATTGGTTTTAATTCCATTATCGACGTACTGAAAATGAAAATGTATAAGTACGGTCCGGATGGTGGTAAACCTGAAGTATTGGATATTCCGGCTTCAGAAAAAGAACGTGCAGATGAATTGCACAATGAACTGGCTGAAATGGCCGCTGAAAATGAAGAATCGTTAATGGAACTGTATTTTGAGCAGGGTTCATTGTCGGAAGACGATATGCGGAGGGGAATGCGGATCGGTATGGTAAAACGCGATTTATTCCCGGTTTTCTGTGTTTCAGCAAAAAAGAATATGGGCGTTGGCCGTTTACTCGAGTTTGTATGCAACATTGCTCCCGCCCCCTCACAAGTTCCAATGCGTGAAATTACCCAGGGTAAACCTGTTGTTATGGACGAAAAAAGTCCAACGTCGCTGTTCGTTTTCAAAACAGCCTTAGAGCCACATGTTGGCGAAGTAACTTATTTCAAAGTAATGTCAGGTAAAGTATCAGAAGGGAAAGACCTGTACAACACTTTCAACAATGGAAAAGAACGGATTTCTCAGCTTTTTGTAACTGCCGGAAAAACACGCTACCCTGTTACTGAATTGGTCGCTGGCGATATCGGTTGCGCTGTGAAATTAAAAGATACCAAATTCAACCAAACACTTTGCGACAAAGAACTTGACCTGAAATTCGCACCGATAGTTTTTCCTGAACCGAAATTCAGGGTTGCCATAAAAGCGGCTTCGGAAACTGACGATGAAAAAGTAGGCGAAATCCTGCACAAAGTGAAGGAAGAAGATCCAACTTACATCGTAAACTACTCCAAAGAACTCAAACAGTTAATCGTTGAAGGGCAAGGTGAATACCACCTGAACACACTGAAATGGTATTTCGACCATATCCACAAAATTGACATCGAATTCAAAACTCCTAAAATTCCATACCGCGAAACCATTACCAAGTTTGCCCAGGCTGATTATCGCCACAAAAAACAATCGGGTGGATCGGGTCAGTTTGGCGAAGTTCACATGATTATTGAACCTTTCGAAGAAGGTAGCACACCTAAGAATATGTTTATTTATGGCGGAAAAGAAATGAAAGTTTCGGTTCGCGACACACAGGAAACACCGCTTCCTTGGGGCGGAAAACTGGTTTTCCACAACTGTATAGTTGGAGGTTCGATCGACGCCCGTTTCCTTCCAGCCATCCTGAAAGGGATCATGGAAAAGATGGAAGAAGGTCCGCTTACCGGTTCGTATGCACGCGACATTCGCGTTTACATTTACGACGGGAAAATGCACCCGGTCGACTCTAACGAAATTTCGTTCCGTTTGGCCGGACGTAATGCTTTCAGTACTGCTTTTAAGAATGCTGGTCCAAAAATTTTGGAGCCAATCTACGATATGGATGTTTGGGTTCAGGGCGACCGAATGGGCGATGTAATGAGCGATCTGCAAGGTCGCCGTGCATTAATCATGGGAATGGGCAGCGAACGTGGCTATGAAAAGATTACCGCCCGTGTTCCGCTGAAAGAAATGAATAAATATTCTACTTCACTGAGCTCACTGACCGGAGGCCGCGGCGTTTTCAATATGAAATTTGCCGCTTACGAAAAAGTACCTCAGGAAGTGCAGGAAGAACTTCTGGCCGCCTACGCAGCCGAAGAAAAGGAAGAATAGCAATCAAATTATATCTATTCAATCTATCTACACTAAAACGAGAAAACCCGGGAATGCCACCCGGGTTTTTCTGTTTCTTGAAATTGGCATAGTAATTGACATAAATTTGAATTCGATTATGAATTCAAATTAGCTATCCAAATGAAACGATTCCTTTATATTATAGCTAGTCTTTTTCTAGGTTTCTCTGTAAACGCGCAATCTTTTCTCGACGAAGAAGGAGAGCCAATTCCATTTGCTCTATCTAAGAAATACAACAACCTCATTGACTTATCAAAAGTCAAAACATGCGTATTGAAAACCTATAATAATGATTCATTGTATGTCAAATACAATAAAGATTTTGTTAGTGCATCCGGCGATGAAATTGTTGGAGGATTCCCTATTGATACCCTAATAAATCTTAAAACAAAAGAAACTAAATATGAAATAAATGAAGGCACATTATGGCTGTATCGAATAGAGAGTAAAACTGCAGAAATGCTGTACGTTGAAATAAAAAATTTCGTAATGCCTGAGGGTGCATATATCTGCATATTTCCTAAAAAATCAGAGCTTAATGTAAAAGGGCCAAAGTTCTTTTATAAAAATGATATTGCAAGTCTTCCAAACATCCACGGCCATCAATATGGGAACCAATTATTTATAGAATATTTTGAACCTAAAGGCACTTCAACTTCAAAAAACATTATTCTCAATAAAATCGTTTACATATTCGCTATAGGTAGCAGAAACATTCTTAAACCGAAAAAAGTTCCTCCGTCAAAGACTGGAAAAATTATGCTGATTATTTAATACAAATATCTGCAATTGATAGCTTCATTATTCAAAATGATCGAAGGGCAAAAGAACCCTAAGGTTTAACCGATTTCAGGAACGGAATTTCTTTTGTAAAAGGCAACAAATAAATAAATAGATGAACTTATATACGAAACGGACGTAACCACACAAGCCCCTTTAAGGCTCCACAATGGAATTAAAATGATAGAAAGTAGTACGGTAAATACCAACCCAATGGTAGATTTTACAATCAGGACCCGCATCTGATTTAATGCGGCAAAGTAATGCCCGTAAACATTCGATACCGCAATTGACAGAATCCCCGGCATCAAAAAGAACAACAATTGTTTGATCGTGCTGAAATCTTTCCCAAAGACAAAACCAAAAACTCCAGATGGAATGATTGCCAGAACAATAAGCATGGCAAGGGTTGTGTAAAGACTGAGTTTTGCTGATTTTTTGGTCAGCTCAATGGCTCCGTTTTGATTTTCAAGGTTTACAATTTTAGAGTATTGCACCGTTGTTATGCTTTTGGCCATCAACCAAATTGACTCCGAAACAACAATCGCTACGGAAAATAATCCAACCGAAGTAATATCCTGATAGTACAATATAAAAAAATAAGATAGCCGGTAATTTAAGAACTGGATAAAGTAGCTCAGTTCATTTTTCCAACCATAGCCAAATGCCATCTTAACGATATCCGCTGAGATTCCAATCTCTTTTTTGACCAGATACGGTCGAATTAGAATCAGACTAACTATAAACACAACCGACTGCGACAAGAAATAACAAAACAAATAGCCGTTTACTGTTCTGTTTTTGAACAAGTAAATAAAGCAAAAACTGAAAATCAGGAGCAAAAACGGCGGTATCAGGCTAAAGATATTGAAGAGTTGTATTTTTTCTTTTCCTATAAATATCAATAAATTGAGCGCCAGAAATGAAGTGATGAGAGTTATGGGCAATAAAACAAAAAAGCTTTGCTGTGTATGAAGAACTGAAAAAACAAATGCAACAATCGTGCTTGAAAGGAAAATCCAAATAGTGGCAGGCAAAATTAACCGGGACAAACCTACCTTGTTCATAAAGTAAACCACACTATTACCTGCCAGAATATTATTGAATATGACGATAATGGCCAAATCCGCCATTATGATGGAGATCAATCCCCTTCCCTCCAGCCCAAAATAATTGGTTGTTAGGGTCAGCACTGCAAAGTTTATGACGAGTATAAGAACTTTGGAGACAAAGGTTTTGAAAATATTTTGAAGAAACATATGTTGCTCAGGATTGAAACTTAGTTATAAATTCAACAAACCGAGGCTCAATAATGCCCCAGTTGTAGTTCTCCTCCGCTAATTTTCTCGCTACCTGACTATGCTTTTTGTATAAATCCGGATGCTCAACATAATTAATGATATAGTCGGATATCAATTCAGAATCAGAAGGATTGACAAAATAGCCAAATTTATTCACATCAATGTCGCGTCTAATTGCTTTAATGTCAGAATAAATAACGGGTTTTCCACATGCCGCATAATAAAACACCTTGATCGCCAAACAACGATTGTTTTCAAAGTCCAGTTTTCGCAGGTCAAAGAGAATATCAATGTCATGCAATTGATCCGAGAACGTTTCAAAGTTCTGCTTATCAAGAATTTCAAGCTCCATATTTCCAGCCTCACGGCATAACTTATCGAATGTCTTTTTCTCTGCTAAACTCAAACACCACCCTATTATCTTCAACTTAACCGCTGTTTCGGGGCTTTTTTGTTTGACGGCTTTTGCAGCCTCAAAAAAATTTGCAATCCCCTTTTCAACACTTATTTTCCCGGCATAACCGAGGCATATTTTTCCAGAATTCAGTTTTGACTCCTGATAGTTTATGTATTTCAAATCGGGATAATAGCTAACCATTTCCCATTTTTTATACCCAAATAAAAACCGGTATGGCAGGCTTTTATAATGCTCACCAAAGATAAATCCATCGCAACGGGATGATGTATATAAATTGACAATCAACAACTTCAAAAAACTAAAAATCTGCTTATATAATGGTAGGCCTTCCAGATTCTTCTTCGACGGATACCATTCGGTAACATCATAAATAATCTTTACTTTCTGATGAACCGCCTTTTTGTATCTGAGCGCTGCAATAATGGGCAAAGGCTCCGAACAGATAATCAGTTCAGGGTTAAATGGCTTTAGTGACTGCTTGAAAAACTCAATTTTATTCTTCTTGTCCAAGCCACGGCTGTTGTCGCTTACAATTGAAATATTGTCAAATGTTTCTGATATGGTTTCGACACCTGAAATAATGACAACCTTAAAAATTTTGGCAAGCGACTTGGCCTGATGATAAAAAATACGGTCATCAAATGGAGAGTGCGTGGAGGTCAAAAAAGCGACAGTGCTTATTCTCATTTCCCGAATAGTTTAAAACTCAAATTAAAACACTGAATAATATATTGAGCATTAATAATTACTTACTTCCCACGGAACAAATGAAAGAACCCATTGGCGCTGTGTTTCTTACCATCTCGCCCAACTCCCTCTGCGACGTAAAAATAAACTCCGGGAGTTGCCATTTGACCACCAACTTTACCATCCCAAACCGACTGGGGAACTGAAGTTGCTGTATTATAAAATCCCTGTACATTGTTGCTTTCCCAGACATGCAGAACCTTTCCCCATCGATTAAAAATGGTAAACTTAATCGTTTTCATAGAGAAAAATTTGACGGCAAATTTATCATTATTCCCATCGCCATTGGGAGTGAACACATTCGGGGCATCAATGAACGAAGAATCGGCAACAATATATTCCTTCATGTAAAAGTAATCAGTGCAAGTGGTCGATTGCGAAACTTTTTTTGAAACCAGTTTCACTTTGTAAGCCCCGGTTTCTTCATAAATGTAAACCGGGTTATCGCTGTAAATAATATCCTGAATACTGTCCTTAAACGTACCTGCTTTAATTTCGTCTTTTATTTTCTGAAGATCCTTATAAAAATACCATTCATATTTACCAGCATCACCATTTTCAGAAGTATTGGTGAATGTAACTGTTAATGGGACCTCGATCTTACTAGGATCACTCTTTTTTTCCTGCCCTTCCAGCTTATAGGTAAACGAAGCTTTAGTCACAATTGAATTGTACTGAACATCGGCTTTACCAACACATCCAAACCGATCGGAAACCTCAAAGGTGTAGGTCGTATTCTTAGTTGGCGGATCGATAACCTGCGAGGTCACAACAGAACTAACCGTACCTCCGTCATACGACCATTTTACCTTGATATCTTTGCTTAATTCATAGGACTTCCCTGTATCCGGGTCAATATAAGCTAGTGCAGGGGAATCAAAAGTTCCTTTCAAGGTAAACGAATTGCAGTCAGACTGAGGAATTTCTGCAATGGGCAAAATAAAATTATTAAACACCCAGGCAGTATAGGTTTTTGCTCCTGAAGAAGGAGAAATTTTCACACGATAACAGCCATCAGCCAAGTTTGAGATCGTTGATGTTGCTGCAATAACCTCGCCGCCCGGGAAAGGGTCAAAATCTCCAATTTTAGGGTTGTATTTTTGCCATTCAAAATTTCCGGTCTCACCCTGGGGGTAACTGGCTATGAGTAAAGCGCTTAGCTCATCCTTTTCGCCGCAAAAAACATGAATATTATCTTGGATTGAATACTCGGTCGGTACAACAACATCGGCTGTTGAGGTAATTTGCGAAATACCTGACTCAGAAACCAAAATAAAACAAGCAAAAAAGAGAAACCTAACCAGTATTTTTGAGATATTCATTTGTCATTTTTTATCAGTTCACAATATTAACGCTAAAAATCGATTTATCTTTTGTGGCTCTTGAAATTTTCTCTTGTAATAGCTTAACCACAAAGACTGCCGGTCACAATCAGAAATGTATTTTTATGCCACAAAGGCACCAAGACTATAACTTCTGGCTTTAAAATCCGCTGTGCATCTTCTTGTCTTTGTGCCTTCGTGGCATTTACATCGTTTCAAGTTTGTTGAAAACTACTTACTTTGTATCCCTGAAAACAGGAAAAACAGTTTTACTTTTGACGACCATTTAGAATATAGGAAACAGTGCAGAATTATTTAGAAGGATTGAATGAAACACAGAGGCTTGCCGTTGAAAACATACACGGAGCTTCATTGATTATTGCCGGAGCAGGATCAGGGAAAACGAGGGTATTAACATACCGGATTACTCATCTTTTAAAGAATGGGATTAAGCCTGGGTCTATTTTGGCATTGACTTTCACCAACAAAGCCGCTCGTGAAATGAAAGAGCGTATTGCAGCCATGGTTGGTCAAAATACGTCCAGGCATTTGTGGATGGGAACTTTTCACTCCATCTTTTCACGAATTCTGCGGACCGAAGCTGAACTCATCGGATACCCGTCAAACTTTACCATTTACGATTCTGCAGACTCTAAAAACCTGATTAAAAGTATCATCAAGGACATGAACCTCGATGATAAAACCTATAAACCCAATGTGGTTGCGTCGCGGATTTCGGCTGCCAAAAACAACCTGGTTTCTTCTGAAGTGTATGCCACTTTGCCCGAGACTGCCGAATATGATCAAAGTATAAGAATGCCGCTAATTGGTGTAATTTATAAAGAATATGCCAAACGCTGTTTCTTGGCTGGCGCAATGGATTTTGACGATTTGCTGCTAAAAACCAATGCCTTGCTCAGGAATCATCCTGAAATTCTGGCCAAATACCAGCGCATTTTCGAGTACATTCTGGTTGACGAGTATCAGGATACGAACCATTCGCAGTACATGATCATCAAAAAACTGGCAGCAACCCACAATAACATTTGCGTAGTTGGCGACGATGCCCAAAGTATCTATTCGTTCCGTGGGGCCCGAATTGAAAATATTCTGAATTTCCAGAAAGATTATCCCGAGCATAAGGTTTTTAAGCTGGAACAAAACTACCGGTCGACACAAAACATTGTGGATGCAGCCAACAGCGTAATTGCCAAAAACAAACGGCAGCTTCAGAAAAATGTATTTTCGGAAAAGGAAAAAGGCACGCTTATTAAAGTTATGAGTGCCATTACCGATAACGAAGAAGGGTATCTGGTGGCGAATGAAATAGGTGACACCCGGATGCGCGAACATTTCCAGTTTTCGGATTATGCTATTTTGTACCGCACCAATGCACAGTCGCGTATTTTTGAAGAGTCGCTCCGGAAACGGAACATTCCGTATAAAATATACGGCGGACTTTCATTTTACCAGCGCAAAGAAATCAAAGATTTGCTCGGTTATTTCAGGTTGGTGATTAATCCGAAAGACAATGAGGCATTTAAGCGGATCATCAACTATCCGGCGCGTGGAATCGGGCAAACCAGCCTCACCAAACTCGAACAATTTGCAGCACAAAACAACATTTGCATGTGGGAGTTTGCCACCAACATTCCACTTCTGCTCAGCGAATTCAACAAAGGAACGGCAGCTAAAATCAACGAATTCACCCGCCTTGTTGAAGTTTTCAGGGAAAAACTGGCAACTCACAATGCGTTTGAATTGGCCAGCGAGATTGCCACCGGCTCTGAAATTATGAAAGATCTGTACAAAGATCAGACTCCGGAAGGTGTCAGCCGCTTTGAAAATATTCAGGAATTACTCAATGGTATCCAGGAGTTTTCGATTTCAGCGCGCGAAGAAGGAACACCCGGCCAACTGAACAACTACATGGAAGATGTGGCGCTGCTGACCGATCAGGATAGCGATAAACCGGAAGACAACGACCGCGTAACCATGATGACCATCCATTCGGCCAAAGGGCTGGAATTTAAAAATGTTTTTATCGTTGGAGTCGAAGAGAATCTATTCCCATCGAACCAGAACGGGCAAAAAACATTGGAAGATTTCGAGGAAGAACGTCGCCTGTTTTATGTTGCCCTAACCCGCGCCGAACAAAATGCGTATATCAGTTATGCCAGGCAACGATACAAATGGGGAAAACTGGAATTTTGCAACAAAAGCCGGTTTATCGACGAAATTGATCCGCAATACCTGAACATGCCGATTGAAAAAGATCCGGTTTTCTACAACGACAGTCAGGATTTGCCGTTTGCAGCGCCCAAACCCAAGCCACAAAGCACGATGGCTCCGGGACTGCGGGCTTCGGCTACGAGTCAACCTGACATGTTTCGTAAATTGACCAAACTTCGCGAAGCCAAAAAGGAAACTGACGCCTTTGAATACAGTAATCCGGAAGACATTCAGGCTGGGATGCTGGTTGAACATCAGCGATTTGGACGCGGAAAGGTTTTGCAAATGGAAGGAAAATCGCCCGATATTCAGGCAACCGTATTTTTTCAGAACACAGGAAAAAAACAACTTTTGCTAAAATTCGCTAAACTCCGGATCATCAGCTAGGAAAAAGTCAATAGAAAATGGTCATTTGGAAACCATTTTTCCTCTTCACTAATGACTTTTGACTTTTTCTAATGAAAATGACTATTGACAAAGAAATTTTTGCTTAATTTGCATCGAATTCTTCTTTATCCTGATTATCTGTACCGATTTCCTTTTTGAGATAACAGCCTGATTTTAAGAAAAACTTTATTTATTTACATGGATTATAATTCAAGTCGTAGTAAGTTGGCTCTACCTGAGTATGGAAGAAACTTACAAAATATGGTCAATCACATCATGACCATTGAAGATCGCAATGAGAGAAACAGAGCCGCCCGAACTATTATTGACATTATGGGTATGATGTATCCATATCTTCGCGACATCAACGATTTCAAGCACAAGCTTTGGGACCATTTGGCCATTATGACTAATTTTCAATTAGACATTGATTATCCGTATGCTCCACCTTCTCCTGAATTTTTCAATACGCCTCCGCTCCGGATTCCCTATGATAATAATAAAATCAAATATCGTCACTACGGAAAAACGATCGAAACTTTAATTGAAAAAGCAGCCGTTTACGAAGATGAAAAAGAACGCGACTTGCTGATCAAGCTGATTGCCAATCACATGAAGAAAAGCTATGTGATGTGGAACAAGGATTCGGTTACCGACGATAAAATACTGGCGGATATCGAAGAAATGTCGAAGGGTAAGATTAAGTGCAATGACATAACGCTGACTGAAACCAAAGACATCTTATTCCGGAATCAGAAAAAGCCAATGCCGGCAAGCAACAATCCCGGACGTAAATTCCAGAAAAACGACGACCGTAAAAAGCCTAGACAGTAGGGAGCAGGTTAGAAGTCCTCTAGTGGTATAAAATCCAAAACAACTTCGTATTTTTATCGGATGGCAACATTTAAAATTGAAGGCGGAACCCGGCTCCAAGGTGATCTACATCCGCAAGGCGCAAAGAATGAAGCGCTTCAGGTAATTTGTGCAGTATTGCTTACTTCTGAAGAAGTTAAGATTAACAACATTCCTGAAATCAGTGACGTCATCAAACTGATTGAAATTTTAACGCAACTTGGTGTTAAAACGCAACGCATCAGCAAGGGAAGTTATATATTTCAGGCCGACACAATTCAACTCGATTACCTAAAAACTGAAAAATTCGCCCGACAGGCATCCAGTCTTCGTGGGTCGATCATGATTTTAGGTCCACTTTTATCGCGCTTTGGAATTGGATACATTCCACAACCTGGCGGAGACAAAATCGGACGGCGACGATTGGATACCCATTTTATTGGTCTGCAAAAACTGGGAGCCACATTCAATTATAACCCTGACGAGCTTTTTTACAGCGTTGAAGCTTCAAAACTAAAGGGAACTTACATGCTTCTCGACGAAGCCTCGGTAACCGGAACAGCCAACATCGTAATGGCCGCCTCGATGGCTGAAGGAACAACAACCATATACAACGCTGCCTGTGAACCTTATTTGCAACAACTCTGCAAAATGCTGGTTTCGATGGGCGCAATTATCGAAGGAATTGGCTCAAACCTGCTCACCGTAAAAGGAATTAGTTCCCTGAAAGGTTGTACTCATAAAATTCTGCCTGATATGATTGAAGTGGGCAGTTTTATTGGGTTAGCGGCCATGACCAACTCTGAAATCACCATCAAGAATGCAGGCATACCCCATTTGGGAATTATTCCGGAGCAATTTAAGCGATTGGGAATTATCCTGGAAGAGCGGAATGACGATCTGTTTATTCCGGCTCAGGATCACTACGAAATTGAAACGTTCATGGATGGCTCCATCATGAATATTGCCGATGCGCCCTGGCCAGGCCTGACTCCCGATTTGCTCAGCATTTTCCTGGTTATTGCAACCCAAGCCAAAGGAAGTGTCCTGATTCACCAGAAAATGTTCGAAAGCCGGTTGTTCTTTGTCGATAAACTAATCGACATGGGAGCGCAGATTATTCTGTGTGACCCGCACCGTGCAACAGTAATCGGACTCGATCACAAATATCAGCTCCGGGCAACCAATATGAGTTCGCCTGATATTCGTGCCGGAGTTGCATTACTAATTGCCGCGCTATCGGCACAGGGAACCAGCAAAATATCGAATATCGAACAGATCGACCGTGGGTATGAGAATATTGACGAACGATTGAATGCCATAGGCGCTCGAATTACCCGTATAGACTGATAACTACTTAGGAAAAGGTCAATAGTCATTTGGAAAAACGTAAACGCAATTTTTCTAATGACTATTGACTTTTTCCAATTCTGTTCCTGTTAATATTTCCAAACAAAGCTGTCTGATTCAACAAACCTGTCCCTGAATTATTATTTTTGTGAAGGTAAAGAGGTATTAAACATTAAGAAGTACACAAATATGAGATTTAAAATAACATTGGCTGTTGTCGTATTATTCACCTTGACAGGATTGGCAAACCCAAACAAAACAAAGAATACCGGAGACGAAGTAACTATCGGTTTGAACATTGGAAATAAAGCTCCTGAAATCAGTGAGAAAACTTTAGATGGAAAAGATCTGAAACTCTCATCCCTTCATGGGAAAATTGTATTGATTGATTTCTGGGCATCATGGTGCGGACCTTGCCGCAGAGAAAATCCAACTGTAGTAGCTACTTACGAGAAATTTAAAGGCTCCAAATTCAAGAATGGCAAGGGATTCACCATTTTCAGCGTTTCTCTCGACAAAGACAAATCCTCATGGGAGCAGGCAATCGCTGCTGATAAACTTACCTGGGAAAACCATGTTAGTGATTTGCAGGGATGGAATTCAAAATATGCAGGAATTTACGGAGTTCGCAGCATTCCAAACAGTTTTTTAATCGATGGCGATGGAATTATTGTTGCTAAAGGTCTGCGAGGACCAGCCTTGGAACAGGCGTTAAATGAACTATTGAAATAAAAGCAAAAATCATATCTTAAAAGAAGGCAGTTCGTAAAGCGGGCTGCCTTTTCTGTCTCAAAGAGTACAGTGTTATCTTGATTTCGTCAAGTTCCAGTCACTCCAAATTTATTACGGTGTCTTATCCGACCATGAAATGACGAAACCCTTATTGCCGGCTGGCAGGAAGTTCGCATGACGCTCTGTCGATTGTTTATTAACACAACACGAGTATCGAACCACCATCTCCTGACTTCAAACTTCTGACTTTCCATCTCTTCCCTGTCAGTTATCGATTTTTTAAAATGCCAATTTGTCAATTGTAAACCCATTGGCAGTATATTTGCAGTTCGAAAGCAAAATTTAAAAAATTCAGGAATAATGACAACGGATAAAGAAAAAGTTGACGAAGAACTGGAAATTGAAGGTCCGGATTTTACAGAACAACACGAAGATCAGAACAAAAACGAGACTAAAAAAGATAAAGCTCACAAAAAAAACAAGGTCGAAGAACAATTAGAGAAAGCGGAATCAGAGTTACTTGAGCTAAAAGACAAGCATATTCGATTGCAAGCCGAATTTGACAATTACCGGAAACGTACCTTGAAAGAACGCATAGAGTTGTTAAAAACAGCCAGCGAAAGTGTCCTGATTGGGATTCTTCCGGTGATCGATGATTTTGACAGAGCCGTGCAAACCTTAGACAAGGTTGAAGAAGAAGGCCATTTAAAAGATGGTGTCATACTGATATACAGCAAGTTTCAGGATTTTCTGAAACAAAACGGTGTAAAGGAAATTGAAGCCATAGACCAACCCTTCGATACCGATTTGCACGAAGCGATTACCAAAATACCAGCCCCAACAAAAGAATTAAAAGGCAAAATTGTTGATGTTGTGCAGAAAGGTTATTATCTAAACGACAAAGTAATACGTTTTTCAAAAGTAGTTATTGGCGAATAAGCCTGATTTATTAGAATAAAATGACAAAACGCGATTTTTATGAGATTCTTGGCGTCAGCAAAAATGCGAGTGCTGATGAAATAAAAAAGGCCTACCGGCAAAAAGCGATTCAGTTTCATCCTGACAAAAATCCCGGAAATAAAGAAGCCGAAGAAAAATTTAAGGAAGCAGCTGAAGCATATGAGATTTTAAGCAGTCCCGAAAAACGTCAGAAATACGATCAGTTTGGTCATGCCGGAATGGGCGGGAACGCTGGTTTTGGTGGTCACGACATGTCGATGGATGATATTTTCTCGATGTTTGGCGACGTATTCGGTGGCGGTGGATTTGGCGGTTTTGGTGGTTTTGGTGGCGGTTCACGTAGTCGTGGTCCACGTCAACACCGAGGTTCCGATCTTCGCGTTAAAGTTTCGCTTAATTTACTTGAGGTATTAAACGGAGTCGAGAAAAAGATCAAGGTAAAAAAATATGTTCCCTGTAATCATTGTAAAGGAACAGGTGCACAAGGCGGATCATCTTACACCAATTGTTCAACCTGCAAAGGATCAGGACATGTAACCCGCATTCAGAACACCCTGCTCGGGCAGATGCAAACAACGGCCACATGCCCCTCCTGCGGTGGAGAAGGACAAATTATCACCAACAAATGTGTTCACTGTCAGGGCGAAGGAGTTGTTCGTGAAGAAGAAGTAATCAGCATCCGGATACCTGCCGGAGTGGGCGAAGGAATGCAACTAAATGTTTCAGGAAAAGGAAACGCCGGACGCCGAAGTGGCGTTAATGGTGATCTTTTTGTTGTCATTCAGGAAGAAGAACATCCTGAGTTGGTTCGCGATGGAAATAACCTGGTTTATGATCTTTTTGTCACATTTCCTGAGATAACTTTAGGTACTGCCAAAGAAATTCCTACCGTTGACAGCAAAGTAAAAGTGAAAATTGAAGCCGGTACTCAACCTGAAAAAATTCTTCGTCTTCGCGGAAAAGGATTACCTGACGTGAATGGATACGGCAAAGGCGACTTACTGGTTCGTGTTCATGTTTGGATCCCGAAAAAACTCAACTCCGAAGAAAAGAAATTGCTTGAAAAACTTCAGTCGATGCCAAGTTTCAACGATGGACCTGATCAGGCAGACAAAAATTTATTCGATAAAATGAGAGACATATTTGACTAGTACAAAAAAGTCAAACCACAAAAAAGCTGCCGGAAGATTGAACTGATTCAACTTTTCCGGCAGCTTTTTTTGTGGCATCAATCCAGTTTACAATTACTGCATTATGTCCTGAGCGTTGAGCGCCTCACGATATTTCCGGGCATTCTCGTTATGAGCCGATAGTGTTTTTGCAAAATTATGATATCCCGAGAAGTCCTGACGTGCACACATGTAGATGAACGGAGTTTTTGTAGCATTCAAAACAGCATTGATACTGGCAATTTCGGGAAAATTGATCGGTCCGGGAGGCAGACCCGGATATTTATAGGTATTATAGGGTGATTCAACTTCCAGATGGCTTTTTAACACGCGCTTAATCCGGAAATTTCCCAAGGCAAACTTCACTGTAGGATCGGCCTGCAAAGGCATTCCACGTTTTATCCGGTTCAGGTATAATCCTGCAATAATCGGTTTCTCGTCTTTTTTATTACTTTCCTCCTGAACAATCGAAGCCACAGTCATTACTTCCTCAGGAGTCAATCCCAGTGAACTTGCTTTATTTCTGCGCTCCTCATTCCAGAAATGCTTATATTCCATCGACATACGCTCAAGAAATTGATCGGCAGTTGTCGTCCAGTAAAATTCGTAGGTATTCGGAATAAACATACAATGGAACGTACTCTCCGTAAATCCGTATTTCTCGAAAGTGGCTGGATCGGTAAATTTTTTAAGCAACTCAAGAGAATCGGGTTGAATATATTTAGAGACAGCACCGGCCAATTCCGAGATAAATCGAAGATTATTAAAAGTCACCTGAACCGGTTCCTGGTTTCCTGATCTCAACATATTCAGAATTTCGTTGGTATTCAACCCTTTATCCAGCAAATATTTACCTGGTTTTATCGATTGTGCGTATTTTTTACGTTTGGCTACCCAGTCGAAAGCAATGTAATCCTGAATGATTTCATGTTTTCTCAAACTATCAACAACTTGCTTGTAAGTAGCATTAAGCGGAATGATGATACTTCCGGGAGTATTAATATTGGGTTGGAAAATATATTTATACAACTGAAATCCGCGAAATCCACCTCCAACAACTGCAATAATAAAAATAACAACGATCCATTTATTTAATCGGGGAAACAACATAAGTTTATTTTTTTGGACCAAATCCATAATTCAATCAGGTTTTTCCGATAAAAATAATCATTTCATTTTAAGTACCTAACTTATGGAAGGAAGTTAAATACATAAAAGGGATATATTGGATCTAACTATCAGTACATTAAAATGAAAAATGTTTTTGGTAATCTATTCATATTTTTCCCTCAGGCAAAACAACCCGGGAATCCATGTTGTTAGAATCTATAAAAGCACCGGATGTATTGTTTGTCATCTTTATCTTAAATTCCTGACCCATAAAAAAACAGTCCTATTCTGTTTGGCTTAATTTGTTTATTTTCGCTGTACAATAAAATATTTCATTATGCATAGAGTTAATTTAGCCGAAAATATTTATTACGTGGGATTTAATGATCGTAAAACCCACCTTTTTGAAAACATATGGCCTATTCCCAAAGGGGTTTCATACAATTCGTATCTCATTGTTGATGAAAAAATTGCTCTGATTGATACCGTCGAACGTTCGTACATCGACGATTATCTCGACCAGATTGAAGTTTTAACCGAAGGTCGTCCGGTCGATTACCTGGTCATCAATCACATGGAACCCGATCATTCAGGAGCTTTAAAAGCAGTTATTTCAAAGTATCCAAACATTACTCTGGTTGGAAATAAAAAGACTTTCGAAATGGCTCAGAATTTTTACCAGGTAAACCAGCAAAACATTGAAGTATACGATGATTCAGAATTGTCGCTCGGCAAAAATAATTTACAGTTTACCACCATCCCTATGGTACACTGGCCTGAAACCATGGTTACTTTCGAATCGACCAATAAGATTCTTTTTACCGGTGATGCCTGCGGAAGCTACGGAACACTCGACGGAGGAATTTTTGACGATGAGTTGGACTATTTGCAATATGATGAAGAAATAGTAAGGTATTTTTCGAACATCGTAGGTAAATATTGTGCGCATACACAGCGTGCGTTGAAAAAAATTGCCAAGTACGATATTAAAATGATAGCTGCCACTCATGGAATGATCTGGAGGTCGCACATTGATTTTATCCTGGATAAATATGAAAAGCTAAGCACTTACCAAACCGAACCAGGAGCCGTTATTGTATATGGCTCGATGTATGGGAATACAGCAAAAATGGCCGAAATCATTGCCCGCCAGCTGGCCGTTAGAGGCGTGAAAAATATTCGCGTTTACGATTCGTCCAAAACCCATCCATCCTTCATCATTAGCGACATTTTTAAGTACAAAGCTCTTATTTTAGGAAGTGCAGCTTACAACAATGCGATGTTTCCAACTGTTGAAACCTTACTCACGACCATTAAGCACATGGGAATTAAGGAACATCTGCTTGGTATATTCGGTTCGTTCAGTTGGAACGGTGGGGGGGTTAAAAACCTTGAAAAGTTTGCCGAAGAAATAAAATGGGAAGTTGTTGGCCAACCGTTGGAAGAAAAAGGGGCGATGAAACCTGATCATTTTAATCGGTACGTCGACCTTGCCAATGCGATTGCTGATAAAATATTGGTTTAATACATGACCTGAAAGATAAATCAAGGCTGTTCATCAACTGATGAATGGCCTTTGTTTTGTTTGTAATAAAAAATTCCACTCTGGAAATTCAATCTGCCGTTCCTTTCAAATTTGTGAATAACTATTCTTATTTTCAGAAGGAAATCCGGCCTGAGGAAATATCTTTGCAGATTAAAAAAATTAAAGTATGCAAACCTGGTTCGAGTGTAAAGTAAAATATGTAAAAATAGATGACGATGGCCGTGAGCGCAAAGTAAGCGAAGTCTATCTGGTCGATGCAGTAACGTTTACCGATGCTGAAACACGTATCATACAGAACGTGTCAACGATGGTTCGTGGTGAATTTATCGTCGATAACATTAAAAAATCGAATATCGTTGAAATATATCCGCACGAAAATGGCGAATGGTGGTATAAAGCCAGAATTGGCATTGTCACCATCGACGAAAAAGCAGGTAAAGAAAAAAAAATCAACAATTATTTTTTAGTTGCTGCCGACGATATCAAACAGGCACTGCAACGGCTTGAAGAAGGGCTTTCGTACATTCTGGTGCCATACCAGACCACATCGCTTGCCATTTGCAACATCATCGATGTATTTCCTTATTTCGAGGACATTGTGAACAAACCAATTCCTTCGAACCTGAAACCATTGGCTCAGGTAACCAAAAAGCCAGTTTTTGAGGATGAAGACCTCGATGTAGTTTATTCTGCGGAAGAGGATGAGGAGGAAGAAATCGAGGAAGAAGAAGCTGACGATCAGGAATAATTAGCTGATCGTGCAACACAAAATAAAAATGGGCATTGCTGGTAGTTTAACAACCAACAATGCCCATAAACGCGTTTAAACCCCTATATCCAGGATTAATCAGGCCGGTTCCATCGATGATTTCTTCAAATTAATCATTACCCTGTAGAACATAAATTTTTCGCGTTGCACCGGATCAAATTCGTAGTAAACATTGGCAATGCGACAAATGTCTTTCACCTCGGAGTAAATGACATTTATTTCACGTTTTAAATCAGCGGCCAACTGATCTCTGCCATGAGAAATATCGAAGCAATTCTTTAAATCAACCAATTTTTCCTTATACGTCATTAATCGATTCAACAGATTTTTGTCGATACCACGAGCCAGAACGATCTGCTGTAATCCGGGTGTCATGTTGCGTTTGAACGTAGACATCATCTTGTATAAACTGAACAGATCGCCATTCTTGGCATCGCTGAAATAATCAACATATCCCAAAGTTTCAAAAGTATTATTCAGAAAGGCTTTATCAGTCTTGAAATCGACTTTTAGCTCGGCACGGAATACGCTCACATCTTTCAAAGCAGCAATCATCAGTTCATAAAACTGGCCATGCATATCGAGATGTTCGGATAACGATTCATGCGTGAAATACTGGTTCATAATTGAATCAATTCTTGACTTTAGGCTCGCAGCGTACTCAGGCGACCAATTTCGCCGGATGGAAGAGAGTTCGTAGATGTTCTCGCTGAATGATTGAGCGATTTTTCTGCACGTCAGGATAGTTGCAGTTCCGGTAAGGCAAGTTGATATGACATTCATAATCGCAGGTTTTAAATAAATTGAATTACTAATTAAAATATACGAAAAATAAACTTCAAAAGATATGTTTAATGTCTTTATTGTCAGCATTATGTTGTAGAAAACAATGTCAATAAATCAACACGATTCATCGCCTGTTTCACTTAGTATTGGTGATGTTTTTGAAATATCCTGAAAAAGAGAAACCCTGACCTACATGTTAGCAGATCAGGGTTTTTGATATTTTTCGACGAAAGAACAAAAATATTAGCTGTTCTTTGCCAATCTTTTGCGATCGTGTTCTTTCAGATTTATTTTCCGCATACGTATTGATAAAGGAGTAACTTCAACCAATTCGTCGCTTTTTATGTATTCCAGGGCTTCTTCCAAACTGAATCGAATGGGTGTAATCAACCTCATTTTTTCATCAGTACCCGAAGCACGCATATTGGTCAACTTTTTGGGTTTGGTCACGTTGATGGTTAAATCATCAGCACGTGTATTTTCTCCAATCACCTGTCCTTCATATATTTCCTGTTGTGGATCGATAAAGAATGATCCCCGGTCAGATAGTTTACTGATCGAATAAGCAAATGCAGTTCCGGTTTCAAGAGCAACCAACGATCCGTTATTCCGAATGTCAATCGGCCCTTTGTAAGGCTGATACTCAACGAAACGATGGTTCATCACAGCTTCACCGGCAGTTGCAGTAAGCATGTTCGTACGCATACCAATAATACCGCGCGAAGGAATCATGAATTCGAGGTGGATACGGTCGCCTTTGCGTTCCATATTTTGCATTTCACCTTTCCTCTGCGAGGCCATTTCAACTACTTTTCCAGAATATTCGTCTGGTACGTCGACATGCATCTCTTCGATAGGCTCGCACTTTTCGCCAGCAATTTCTTTAAACAAAACCTGTGGTTGACCTACCTGAAGTTCGTATCCTTCGCGACGCATCGTCTCGATAAGTACCGATAAATGCAATACACCACGGCCATAAACGATATAGGAATCAGCCGAATCGGTTGGCATAACACGTAAAGCCAGGTTCTTTTCCAATTCTTTTTCCAGACGGTCTTTTAGGTGGCGCGAAGTCACATATTTTCCTTCTTTTCCATAGAATGGTGAGTTATTAATCATGAATGTCATACTCATGGTAGGCTCATCCACTGCAATTGGATCAAGCGGTTCTGGATTTTCCCAATCACAAACAGTGTCGCCAATATCAAAACCTTCGATTCCGACCATGGCACAAATATCACCGGAGATCATCTGTTCAACTTTCTGACGGCCTAATCCAGTGAATGTATGAAGTTCTTTCACTTTGGTCCTTTTAACTGAGCCATCGCGTTTTACCAACGAGACGTTCATTCCTTCTTTGATTTCGCCACGATGGATACGGCCAATGGCTATACGACCAACGTAGGAAGAATAATCCAGTGAAGTAATCAGAACCTGCGGCGTTCCCGGATTATCTATTGGTCCCGGAATATATTTCACAATTGCCTCAAGTAATGCTGTAATGTTATCTGTAGGCATTTTCCAATCATCCGACATCCAGCCTTGTTTGGCTGATCCGTAAACTGTAGGAAAATTTAACTGGTCCTCAGTGGCATTCAAACTGTACATCAGATCGAATACCTGTTCGTGAACTTCTTCAGGACGACAATTGGGTTTATCAACTTTATTCACCACAACAATTGGTTTCAAGCCTAAAGCAAGCGCTTTTGACAATACGAAACGTGTTTGCGGCATGGTGCCTTCAAAAGCATCAACAAGCAATAAAACTCCGTCGGCCATATTCAGTACCCGTTCAACTTCTCCACCAAAGTCAGCATGGCCTGGAGTATCTATGATATTGATTTTAATGTCTTTATAAATAACCGATACATTCTTTGCAAGGATAGTAATTCCTCTCTCGCGCTCCAAATCGTTACTGTCGAGAATCAACTCTTGTTTCTTCTCGTGTTCTTTCATGATGTTACAATAGTAAATCATCTTGTCGACCAATGTGGTTTTCCCGTGGTCGACGTGGGCAATAATGGCAATGTTTCTAATTTTCTGCATAGGTTCCAAAAATGAAGGCGCAAAGATAGCCGAATAATCCAATCAAAATTGGTTTTACGGTCTGCTGGAGGTTAAGTTTATGTAAATACTACTATTTTAACAATTTAGGTGCATTAAAAACGCAAAAGCGAAGAATTCAGTTCGAGATTCTCCGCTTTTTAGATTATAAAAACTCTGTCAATTCTGAGTATAGATCGAATTCTTTTACCAGGATACTTTTTTTACTTAGAAGTTTTCGTCCTGATTACATTCATTACCGGTATTTGGGTTGAATCATTTCCAAAGCTTGTCACATCTCCTTTACAATTTGTAAAATACACATAACGCGAGCCATCCTGAAAACGATACACTTTGCATCCATCATGTTCAAATAAATAATCAACCTCGTAAGTTTTATTATTATCCGGAGCCGATGAAGTGATAGGCCGACCAATTAAACAAGAATGCAGACTAAGGGCAAAAAATACGAACACTGAAGATTTTATTACTGATTTCATAGTAAAAGTGATTGAGCGTTAAAGGTTATTATATTCGCTGCCACTCCCAACATTGCATTATTTAAAAGTTTCAGGTAAGGCAACAATTACTTATGTCTTTTCTTCAATTCACGTGCTAAATCTTCAATACGATAGCCTTTATGCGTTAATAAAACGATGAGGTGATACAACAAATCGGCTCCTTCATAAATGAAGTTTTCATCATCGTCGGCCATAGCACCAATAATAGTTTCAACGGCTTCTTCTCCCACTTTCTGTGCAATCTTACGCGTTCCCTTCTGAAACAATGAAGTGGTATACGAACCTTCAGGCATTTCCTGTTTCCGTTGGTCAATAAAATCCTGAAGATATTCCAGAAACTGGATGTCGCTTTCTTCATTTGTTTCACCCCAGCAGGTATCGTCGCCAGTGTGACAAACCGGGCCAACCGGGTTCACTTTAATCAAAAGTGTGTCGTTGTCACAATCCGGTGCAATTGAAACGACATTCAGGAAGTTGCCTGATTCTTCGCCTTTTGTCCACAACCTGTTTTTGGTGCGGCTGAAAAAGGTTACCTGACCAGTTTCTTCTGTTTTGGCAACGGCCTCTTCGTTCATAAAGCCCAACATCAAAACAACATTGGTCGTATTATCCTGAATTATGGCCGGTATAAGGCCGTTCAGTTTGGTGAAATCTAATTGTGTATTTTCCATTCTATTTTATCTTATTTTCCTTCGTGTTCGCTGGGGTTAATGTGCAAAGATGCACAAAGTTTTATCGTATGACAATTCCTTTACTTTTCAAATAACTTTTCAAATCGGGGATGGCAATTTCCTTATAATGGAAAATACTGGCAGCTAATCCGGCATCGGCTTTCCCTTCGGTAAACACATCCACAAAATGCTCCATGTTTCCGGCTCCTCCTGAAGCGATGATCGGAATCCTCAGCATATCAGATATTTTAGCCAGTTCCTTGTTGGCAAACCCGGCTTTGGTTCCATCGTGGTTCATCGAGGTAAACAGGATTTCGCCGGCACCGCGGCTTTCACCTTCCTTCGCCCACGAAAAAAGTTCCTTATCTGTTGGAATGCGACCGCCATTAACTGTTACTGTCCAATGATTATTTTCACCTCTGGCGTCAATAGCCAAAACTACAAACTGGCTGCCAAAATTCAGCGCTAAATCGTCAATAAGTTTCGGGTTGCGAACTGCTGATGAGTTGATGCTGATTTTATCGGCACCGGCACTCAGCAAAGCATCAGCATCTTTCAACTCGCTGATACCGCCACCAACGGTAAACGGAATATTGATTTCCCGGGCAATGCGTTTCACCAGTTCCACAAAGGTTTTGCGGCCTTCGTGCGTGGCAGTGATGTCGAGGAAAACCAGTTCGTCGGCTCCCTGTTCGGCATACAGCGCGCCCAGTTCAACCGGGTCGCCAACGCTTTTAATATTTACAAAGTTGATGCCTTTTACGGTCTGACCGTCTTTGATATCCAGGCATGGTATGATTCGTTTTGCAAGCATGATCGTTCGTTTAACCACAAAGGGCACCAAGTTTTTTCACGAAGTGTACAAAGAAATATACTTCGTGTTCTTTGTGATTTCCCTTTTGCGTTCTTCGTGGTTTATTTTGTCATAATAAATTTAGTAATCTCGTCCAAACTAATCCGGTTCTCGTAAATCGCTTTTCCGGTAATTACTCCCGGAATACCCATTTCGTCTAGTCCGTAGATATCTTTCATCGAAGCGATGCCGCCGCTGGCAATGAGTCCGAGGTTTGGAAACTGTTCCATAATTTCTTTATACAAATCGATACTTGGACCGGATAACATGCCATCACGGGCAATGTCGGTGGAAATGACTTGTTTGATGCCTTTGCTTGTATAGCTTTCGATAAAATCGATAATTGGTAATTCAGAAACCTCCTGCCAACCGCTAACGGCAATCATTTTGTCTTTGGCATCTGCTCCAAGAATGATTTTCTCTGCTCCGTAGGTTTCAATCCAATGCAGGAAAGTTTCACGATCTTTTACAGCAATACTTCCGCCAGTAACCATTTTTGCACCGCGTTCGAAAGCCACACGCAAATCTTCGTCCGATTTTAATCCTCCACCAAAATCGATCACCAGATTAGTTTTTGAAGCAATCAATTCCAGTACTTTATAATTGACAATGTGCTTGGCTTTTGCGCCATCCAGATCTACCAAATGCAAACGGGTAATTCCGGCATCTTCAAACATTTTGGCCACTTCGAGCGGATTCTCGTTGTAAATCGTTTTCCGATCGTAATCGCCTTGCGAAAGGCGAACGCACTTTGCGTCGATTAGGTCAATTGCAGGTATAATTGTAATCATTCTATTTCTATCTTAAGTTACAAAGAGACAAAGTACCTAAGTACCTAAGTGTCTCAATATTATTTATCGGTTATTGATTGGATAAATGCTGAAAGCATTCGTTCGATTTCTCGGGTTTCTTCAAATACAGTATTAAACTTGCCTTCTTCAAAGTATTCAAGATTCTTTGCAATCCGCAATTGTGTTTGTAATTCAAATAAGGAACCCATTGAAATTTTCAAAAAGCGTATAAAATCTTGTTGCGATTGTCGACCAAAACCTTCAGCAATGTTGGAAGGAATTGAGACTGCACAGCGACGTATTTGACTTGTTAGTCCATAAATCTCTTCTTTGGGGAAATTGCGAGTCTCCCTATAAACAACTGTGACAAGCTCCATCGATTTCTGCCAAACAAATAATTCAGTATAAGTCTTCATTTTTGCATTGTTACTTAGGGACTTTGCTGCTTAGGTACTTTGTCACTTGATTCTTAAAAAGTTCTCCAATATTCTGGCACCAACAGTTCCACTTTTTTCAGGATGAAACTGGGTGGCGTAAAAGTTATCGCGGTGCAAAGCCGCGCTAAATGGGTTGATGTAATTGCAAACTGCGGCGGTATCTTTACCTACGGAAGCATAATAAGAATGTACAAAATAAACAAACTGATTTTCGAGCGACAGATCAAAGATGCCACTTTTCAAGTCTGCGATATTGTTCCATCCCATGTGTGGAACCTTGGTTACGAATTCCATCCCCATTTCAGGAATGAATCGTTTCACTTGCTCATCAAAAATTCCCAGGCAAGGCGTGTCGTTTTCTTCGGAATAACTACACATGAGTTGTAACCCAAGGCAAATGCCAAGTACTGGTTGTTTCAATTGCGGAATAAGCTGATCAAGGCCTTCTTTTTTCAGATAGCCCATCGTAGTGCTCGCCTCTCCCACTCCCGGAAAAATCACTTTATCCGCGGCTTTAATCTTTTCGTGGTCACCAGTGATTTCAGCCTTCACTCCAAGCCGCATCAAAGCATTGTTGACCGATTCGATGTTTCCTGCGTTATATTTAATAATGACGATGCTCATGTTAATATTCTCTATTTTTCTGATCAATTCGATGACAACGAAAGCTTAGTTGTTGTACCTTTATCCAAAGTAATTCATTTCCGGCGCGTTCTTCTAACGGTTAGGAAACCGGTTTCTCAATCCGGAGATGGCAGTTCGATTCTGCTACGCGCTACACTCGCTATTTCAGTAAATCAGCAATAACCTTCTTCATTTCCTGAAACTCCTCCTCTTTGTAAAGTCGCGTCATGAAGACAATCTTGCCGGTTTTATCGACAATCACATTTCGTGTGACACCTGCACCTTTTTCGGCAAACTGATAAAAGATGCCACCTTTCGGGTCGAGCGCCAACGGATAAGTTATAGGAATCTGTTTGGCAAATTTTTCAACTATTTCTTTAGGTTCATCCAGATCAATTCCGTACAAAGCAAAATTTGGATTGTTTTTATGCTCTTTCCAAATCTCAGCTTCAATGTGAGGCATCTCCTTCCGGCATACTCCACACCAGCTGGCAGTAAATTGAAGCATGACCATTTTACCTTTCAAATCAGCCATTTTCACAGTTTTGCCATTGGGTAATTCCATCGAAAAATCAGGAATTTGCTGCCCGATTTTGACAATGTATCCATAATCCGCCGGAATTTCTTTCTGAGCAATCGCTCCTGAAATGCTTAAACCCATCATCAGAATTAAAATAAATTTTCGCATGGTATATTTATTAACTAAAGACAACTGTACGATTATTGTATACCAGAATTTTCCGTTCGATGTGCTTATTTACAGCCTTCGAAAGAACGATTTTTTCCAGGTCGCGGCCTTTGGCAATCAAGTCGTTCACCGTGTCTTTGTGACTGACATGGGCAACTTCCTGCTTGATAATTGGACCGGCATCGAGTTCGGTAGTAACGTAATGGCTTGTTGCCCCAATGATTTTCACCCCGCGTTCGTAAGCAGCATGATAAGGTTTTGCCCCAACAAATGCAGGCAAAAACGAGTGGTGAATGTTGATGATCCGGTTAGGAAAATGGGTAATGAAATCATCACTTATAATCTGCATGTATCGTGCCAACACGATAAAATCGATTTTATGTTTCTCCATCAAAGCAATCTCCTGGGCTTCCAGCTCTTCCTTGTTGTCCTTCGTCACCTGAAAAACATGGTATTCAATATCGAACCGGCGAGCCACATCAGCCATATCAGGATGATTGCTGATGATCACAGGAATTTCCACATTCCATTCTCCTGATGTATAACGAGCCAACAAGTCGAACAAACAATGCGACATCTTTGAGACGAATATGGCCATTCGAGGTTTTTCTTCCGAGAAATGGAGTTCAAAGGTCATTTGATTTTTCTGACCAATAAGGGTTGCAAAATAGTCGGCAATTTTATTCTTCGGGATGTTGAAATTGCTCAAATCCCATTCCACACGCATGTAAAACAATTTTTCTTCTCGATCAACATGCTGATCGAGATACAGAATATTCCCATTATTGGTGTTGATAAACTCAGTTACCAGCGCCAAAAGTCCTTGTTGATCGGGACAATGGATCAGGAGGATTGCGGTTGATTTGCTTTTATCTATAGTCATATAGGTTGTTTTCAGTCAATTATAATGTTCCTTTGGTTGACGGGAGTTCGAAGTTAAAAACATCTTTCCGGATAGCCATCTTTATTGCGCGGGCCAACGCTTTAAAAATACCTTCGATTTTATGGTGTTCATTGGTTCCCTCTGCCTGAATATTCAGGTTCGACAGCGAAGTATCAGAAAACGATTTGAAGAAATGAAAGAACATTTCGGTTGGCATATCACCCACTTTTTCGCGAAGAAAGTCTGCTTTCCACACAATCCACGGACGACCGCCAAAGTCGAGAGCTATCTGGGCCAGGCAATCGTCCATCGGCAAACAATAGCCATAACGCTCAACGCCACGTTTATCTCCCAAAGCCAATTTGAAAGCTTCTCCAAGAGCCAGACCGGTATCCTCAATGGTGTGATGTTCATCCACATTCAGGTCGCCATTAACCTGAATATTCAAATCAACTCCGGAGTGGCGGGCAATCTGATCGAGCATGTGATCGAAAAATCCCAATCCTGTACTGATATTTCCTTTACCGGTTCCATCCAGATTCAGTTCCACCCTGATTTTGGTTTCTTTGGTGTTACGTTCAACCACCGAAGTACGATCAGGAGAAGCCACTTTGGCATAAATTTCATCCCAATCGTCGGTAATCAACACACAAAATTCGGCCAATCCCTTTTTCTGAAGTTCGTTTGCCAATGAGCCATCGTTGATCAGGATACCTTTTGAACCCAGGTTTTTAGCCAGTTGGATGTCGGTCAGCCGATCACCAATCACGAAGCTGTGGACCAGATCGTAACTACCGTCCAGGTATTTTCCCATCATCCCAGTGCCAGGCTTACGGGTAGGTGCATTATCTGCCGGGAAGTGACGGTCAATCAGGATGTCGTCAAAAACAACACCCTCCTTTTTAAAGGCATTGAGAACCTTGTTGTGAACCGGCCAGAATGTTTCCTCCGGGAAACTAGCTGTTCCCAACCCATCCTGATTGGTTACCATCACCAATTCGTATGACAGGTTTTTGGCGATAAAGTGCATATTCCGGAATACTTTTGGGAGATATTCCAGTTTTTCGAGCGAATCGATCTGCTCATCCTCAGTTTCGAAAATCAGGGTTCCGTCGCGGTCGATAAATAGTGCTTTCTTCATAATGATTAAATTAATTCTTTCAGCGCTTTTCTCAGCTTCTTGTTTTCTTTTGGAGAACCAATCGTTATCCGCAAACAATCGTCGCAAAGGGCAATTTTTGATCGGTCGCGTACAATGATTTTCTGATCGGTCAGATACTCATAAATGCCGCGTGCATCGTGCATTTTTACCAGTACAAAATTGGCATCCGAAGGATAAACGACCTGAACGAATGGCAATTTAAACAACTTTTTCACCATTATTGCGCGTTCATCCACAATGGTTTTCACCCATTCGTCCTTTTCCTGAAGATTCTCCAGCAACTCTAGCGCTTTTTGCTGCGTCAGAATGTTGATGTTGTAAGGATATTTGACCTTGTTGAAAACGCGAATAATTTCAGGCTGCGCAAACGCCATTCCCAAACGTATTCCGGCCATTCCCCAAGCCTTCGAAAAGGTCTGCAAAATAATCAGGTTTTCGTAGTTGTCTAATTCAGGCAACAAACTACTTTCCGGAGAAAAATCGATGTACGCTTCGTCAACCACAACCAAACCATCAAAGCCAGTCAATAGTTTAACGATTTCGGCTTTATCTAAAAGATTGGCTGTTGGATTATTCGGAGAACAAACAAAAATGGCTTTGGTATAAAGGTTGGCGGCATCCAACAACATTTGCGCACTGAACCCAAAGTCTTCATTGAGTTTCACCTTGCGGACTTCCACATTGTTGATGTCGGCAGCAACCTGGTACATGCCATAAGTTGGGTCGATGGAAACCATATTGTCAACTCCCGGCTCACAAAATGCACGGAAAATAATGTCGATCGGCTCATCGCTGCCGTTGCCCAGAAAAATCTTTTCAGGAGCAACATTTTTGATGGCTGCAATTTTAGTTTTTAACTCCCATTGCAGCGGATCGGGATAACGGTTGTATGGCGCATTGAACGGGCTTTCGTTGGCATCCAGAAAAACCTCGGCCTCACCCGAAAATTCGTCGCGGGCTGATGAATAGGGTTTTAGTGCCTTTATGTTGTTGCGAAGCAGTTTGTCTAAATTCATGTATTTATTTTTTGAACCACATAGGCACATAGAACACATAGTTTAAATATTTCTATTGTGTCCTATGTGTCTATTGTGGTTTTTGTGGTTATTTTTTATCATTTAATTCGTTCAATCGGAGCGTGACCGCATTTTTATGTGCATCCAAAAGTTCGGCTGCAGCCATTGTTTCAATTACCGGTCCAAGTTTCTGAATTCCTTCCGGAGTAATTTCCTGAAATGTAATTTTCTTGATGTAACTGTCGAGGTTCACGCCGCTGAACGAGCGCGCCCAACCGTTAGTCGGCAAGGTATGGTTGGTTCCTGAAGCATAATCACCAGCACTCTCAGGTGTGTAATTTCCGAGGAAGACTGAACCGGCGTTTGTTATTTGTTCAGCCACTTCCGAATAATTTTCCATGGCAATGATTAGGTGTTCTGGAGCATACCCATTAATCAACTCAATCATATCTTCAACCTTATCCAAAACCACGGCCTGACTGTTTGCCAGCGCTTTTTCGGCAATGGTTTGGCGCGGCAATTCGTTAAGTTGGCTGGTCAATTCCAGAACAACTTTTTCAATCAGCGAATGATCGTTGGTCACCAATACCACCTGGCTATCGGAACCGTGCTCAGCCTGAGAAAGCAAATCAGCGGCTATGAATGCCGGATTGGCAGTAGAATCAGCCATTACAGCAACTTCCGAAGGACCAGCAGGCATATCAATGGCGACATCATTGATGCTCACCAATTGTTTGGCGGCCATCACGTATTGATTTCCGGGGCCGAAAATTTTGTTCACTTTCGGCACACAATCAATTCCATAAGCCATGGCCCCGATCGCCTGAACGCCGCCCAATTTAAATATTTGAGTTACCCCAACCAATTTTGCCGCAAACAAAATGGCCGGATTAATTTTTCCATCTTTATCGGGAGGCGTACACAGCACAATTTCTTTGCACCCGGCAATCTTAGCCGGAATAGCAAGCATCAGGACGGTCGAAAACAGCGGAGCAGATCCACCAGGAACATACAATCCAACTTTATCGATGGCAACAGCTTTTTGCCAGCAGGTTACTCCTGAAGTTGTTTCAATCCGCTTGGTATGAGGCACCTGCGATTCATGAAATTTTTGGATATTTCCGGCAGCGATGGTAATTGCTTCTTTCAGATTAGCGTCAACCAAATTGCATGCCTCTTCAACTTCTTCAGGAGAAACAGCTAAATTACTGATGAATACGCCATCAAACTTTTCGGTATATTTTCGCAAAGCATGAATTCCACTGGCCCGAATTTCGGATAATATGATT
>Ga0208789_1000407_pt1 | contig 42288 bp, 46 predicted proteins | sample Methanotroph_Enr_FD_187368 | JGI IMG/M metagenome (GOLD analysis project Ga0208789, IMG submission 187368) | Enriched soil microbial communities from Old Woman Creek wetland in Ohio, USA - Methanotroph_Enrichment_5 (SPAdes) (version 2) | ecosystem: Environmental > Terrestrial > Soil > Wetlands...
TTTTGGGTGATGACGATGGTTTCTTGAATCATTAGTGCTTTTTTAAGGTTGTTCCGGCCGGTTTAAAGGTGTGCAGGTCGACGGTGGATTCTGCGCTTTCGGTCGCGCAGCCCCATTGCAACGCTTGATCCTGGGTATAGCGTTTACCCAATTGCCAAGCTATTTCAGCGCGAGCCAGTTCGACGCCCAGATAAAACGCGTGCCCGCCGTCGGTTTCTACATGCAGCTTGGGGAACAGGTCGAACGGGTCGGTGGCGCTGTGCAGGCCGTCGCGGTTGAAAATATGCACGCCCTCGGCGCTGATTTGGACGCGGTAACTGGGGTCTTTGATTTGGCCTGCCAGCTCCTTGATTTCATCCAGTGAATAAGGAAAGGGAGATGTCTCATGCAAGGCCATCAAGCCCGGATCGATATGTTTGGGCAGCATGTTATGTTCTTTCGCCGCAAACATGATGCGGCGAGCCAGATCGGCTTCTTTGACTGCGCGGCAGGCATGCTTGCTGACTTCGGTTGCCAAGATGCTGTTGATGTTAAGTTCCGAGCAGATGCCCAGCAGCAACGCATTCATGCCCACCGTATCGGCATGGGTCAGTTCGGTGATGTTACCGACCCCCAGCATCATTTCAATGTCGGGATGATTCTTCCTGACTTCATGATAGCGCACGATGGATTGCGTGAAGCCAAAGTGCAGGGGATCTAAAATCGGATCGACAATAAAGCTGCGGTTTTTTGCCTGCATGATCTTGATGGCGCGATCCAGCGAAGCCAAGTCTTCATGTTTTTCCGGGATTAAAATCGGAGTTGCCGCGACTTCATCGGCAACCCACAACGTGCTTTCGTGCAGGCTGAGCATATAATCGGCGCCCGCTTTGCCGCCCCTGAGCAAATCGTCCGCTTCAAGCGAATCGATGCTGACGGTAAAGCCTTCCTGCTTCAAGGTGCGGATGATGTCTTCCATGTGCGGAAAATCGGTGCTCGGCAAACAGCCTATGTCGATCACATCGGCGCCATTGTGCTTGTAGTAATAGGCGCGCTTGACCGCCTCGTCGACGCTGATATTGGGCGCATCGACGATTTCGGCAAAGATTTTGACGTTGTAGCGGTTTAAATCAATCTTGTGCGCGGCTTGTCCGAAAAATATCGGCAAGTCTTTCAGTTCGTCCGGGCCTCGTTCTATCGGCAAACCCATGTCTTTGGACAAGGCTTCCAGGTCGCCGCGGCAGCGTCCGGGCACCAGTATGCGGTCGGCGCCGAATGTATCGGTCAGACGGCGGCCTATCATGTCGGCGGTCATCAACGCCGCGACCTTAAGTCCCAGTTCATGCACGGTATAGGTGAATTCCGGCTGCATTTTTTCCAGGATACTATGCAGCTGTTTTTCCGCCAGTCTGCCGGTAAGGAAGAGGATATGTTCGCTCATGACAGGGATTGTAGCCGTTCTTTGACTTTGACGATCAACTCGTCGACGCTTTCAACGACGGTCGTGTATTCGAAGGTGCGCAATTTGGCCGTACCTTCCAGGTCGATTTTGCGTGGATAAACCATGACTTTGCCGCCCGGAGCGGTCGTTTCCATTTCCGGCGCTATGTCGCATGGGTAGACAATGCTGGGGACTTTGCATTTTCCGGCCTGGGAATAAAGATTGGTCACCAGCGAGTCGGCAATGCCCAGCACGCATTTGGCAACCGTATTCGACGTGGTTGGCGCCATCACAAAGGTATGATAATGGCCTTTGTAAAAATGGCCGACCGGCGGCGCAGAGGCGGTTTTATCGCGGTACACATGAAACTTTTTGCGGATGTCTTCGAGTTTAATACCGTACATAAGCAACACCTCCTCACCGGCCAGGCTCAGGTAGACATCAACATCATCCAGGGTCAGCATGAAGTCCAGGCATTCTTCTATATAATGACCGGAACCGGTGATGGCCCAGGCTAATCGTGGTTTAGACATTAAATTCAATCAGGGTCGAAAACAATTGGTTATTATACATCAATCAATACGCCGATTTCGCGCACAGGAGCTTTTAAGGAATGTTCAGTAATATTAACAAGCCGCTGATTATGGGGATTTTAAATGTGACCCCGGACAGTTTTTCCGATGGCGGTAAATACTCGGGTCTTGGTGACGCCATGCAACAGGTTGAGCTGATGCTGTTCGAAGGGGTCGATATCATCGATATAGGCGGCGAATCGACCCGTCCCGGCTCCGATCCGGTTGCGGCTGGCGAGCAGATCCGGCGGGTGGTTCCGGTCATTGAAGCCATCCGGCAGCAATTGAATAGCGATGTTTTAATCAGTATCGATACGACCTTAAGCGAGGTTGCCAAAGCGGCGCTGGTTGCAGGAGCCGATATTATCAACGATGTGTCAGGCGGCGGGGCTGACCCGGAAATCCTGACATTGGCCGCGCAAACCGGTGCGCCGATTATTTTGATGCATAGCCAGGGAACGCCAAAAACCATGCAGGACAGTCCGCATTATGAGAATGTCGTGCAGGAAGTGCTCGATGCTCTGCATGAAAGCATTGATGCGGCCTTGAAGGCGGGCGTTAAAAAAGAAGCCATCGCGATCGATCCGGGTATCGGATTCGGCAAGCGCAAGCAGGATAACCTTGATTTGCTGGCGCATCTTGACAGGTTCGTGGCAACGGGTTTTCCGGTGTTGTTAGGCACCAGCCGCAAGCGGTTTATGGGCACGATTTGCGATGTGACCGAGCCTTCGGAACTGGTTACCGCCACCGCAGTAACCACAGCCTTGGGCGTGATGGCGGGCGCGCAGATGTTTCGGGTGCATGATGTCAAGGAAAATCGGCAAGCCGCCGATGTGGCCTGGGCGATTAAGCAGAGCAGATAGGGCGGGCAGGCTTTTTTGCCCGCCCTTGTGCATTTCCTATTTATCAGGTTTATAGGTGTTTTGACCGCTTTTTGCGGCAGTGTCTGTTGGGTGAATCTCTGACGGAGCGCGATAATCGCCCTCAGACAAATAGGTTAGAAACATCGGCAATAACACAAGTATGGATAAAACCAGCGCTAGGCCGCCGATGGCTATTAACAGTGTCTTAAGGTTCCCTACAACATTCTCTACAATATCGTCTGAATCCGTTGAAGATGAGGGTTGGTCGGTTTTATTGGTATGCTCGTCTTGGTTTTGCATAATAATCTCCCGATAACTGACTGAAAGAAAAATGAAATACCACCAGAGATTTGAAGCTGGCATTCAGCATGCTAGTCCTATCATGAATTTCCTGCAACTTCTAGTTGATGCTTTCAAAAAACAACAAGTCAGTCAGGGGCTGCGTTTTTTGCCCCGTCTATTGCCGTTGGAAATTTAAAATTTAAATTATATGAATAAAGATAATTTTTTAAGATTTATAATTACTTCTCTAAGTCGGCATATCGTCAGCGCGATTGACGAAAAGGCAACGGAAGATTATTTGCAGCAACGTGCCGATAAACAAGCTTTTCAACGTTTATTGGCCAAGATTCCAAGCCGTGAAGTGATTCCGGGCGACGAGTTATAATCAAGTTAAATAACAGATGAAAAAGCATAAGGTTGAATTGTAATTTATGATCATGCAGGGAAATTTTGAACAACTGCCGTTAAAGGATTTTACCGAAAAAGCCTATTTGGATTATTCCATGTACGTGATTTTGGACCGGGCCTTGCCGAATATTGCCGACGGTTTAAAACCGGTGCAGCGGCGTATCGTTTATGCGATGTCCGAGCTGGGTTTGACAGCGACTGCCAAGTTTAAGAAATCGGCCAGAACTGTCGGTGACGTACTGGGTAAATATCATCCGCACGGTGATTCCGCTTGCTATGAAGCGATGGTATTGATGGCGCAGGATTTTTCCTACCGCTATCCGCTGGTTGACGGGCAGGGCAACTGGGGTTCGCCGGACGATCCGAAATCCTTTGCCGCGATGCGTTATACCGAATCGCGCCTGACCGCTTATGCGCAGACCTTGTTAAGCGAGCTGGGGCAGGGCACTGTCAACTGGGCGGATAATTTCGACGCCACGCTGAAAGAGCCGGTACTGTTGCCTGCCCGGCTGCCGAATATCTTGCTGAACGGCACGATGGGCATCGCGGTCGGCATGGCGACCGATATACCGCCGCATAATCTGCGCGAAGTCGCCAGTGCCTGCATCCAATTACTGGATGACCCGGACAGTACGTTGGAAACATTGTTCAGCCATATCAAAGGCCCTGATTATCCGACCGATGCGGAAATTATTACCTCGGCCGATGAGATACAGAAGATGTATATCAGCGGCGGCGGCTCGATCAAAATGCGCGCCAAATACGAGCAGGAAGACGGCAATATCGTGATCACCGCGCTGCCGCACCAAGTTTCCGGCGCCAAATTGATGGAGCAGATCGCCGCGCAAATGCTGGCGAAAAAGCTGCCGATGATCGAGGATTTGCGGGACGAATCGGATCATGAAAATCCGACCCGGCTGCTGGTGATTCCGCGCTCCAAGCGGATCGATGTGGACGAGGTGATGTCGCATTTGTTCGCGACGACCGATCTCGAGAAAAGCTATCGAGTCAACCTGAACATGATCGGCCTGGATGGACGGCCCAAAGTCAAAGGGCTCAGGGACATTCTGGTCGAATGGCTGGCGTTCCGTACCGAAACCGTGCGAAAACGTCTGCAATACCGGCTGGACAAGGTGCTGGCGCGCCTGCATATCTTGGACGGCTTGCTGATTGCCTATCTGAATATCGACGAAGTCATCGCGATTATCCGTAGCGAAGACCATCCAAAACCGGTGCTGATGGAGCGTTTCGGCATCACCGACATTCAGGCCGAAGCGATACTGGAGTTGAAGTTACGGCATCTGGCCAAGCTCGAAGAGATGAAGATCCGCGGCGAGCAGGACGAATTGGAGTTGGAACGCGCTGCTCTGGAAAAAACCCTGGGTTCGCCGCGCTTGCTCAATCGCCTGATCAGGAAAGAGCTGGAGCGCGACGCGGAAAAATACGGCGATGACCGCCGCTCGCCGATTGTCGCCAGGGATGCTTCCCAAGCTCTGGATACAACGGCATTAATTACCAACGAGCCGTTAACCGTCATTTTGTCGGAAAAAGGCTGGATCAGGGCGGCAAAAGGCCACGACATCGATGTTGCCAGTCTGAGTTACCGTTCTGGCGACGGCTTTCTGGATGCAGTCAAATGCCGAACAACCCAGCCGGTTTATATTCTCGATTCCACAGGACGGGCATACAGTACGGCTGCTCACGATCTGCCGTCGGCCAGGAGCCAGGGCGAACCGTTGACCGGGCGGCTCAATCCGCCGCCGGGTTCATTATTCCTGCATTTGTTGGCAGGCCAGCCTGACGACTGGTACGTGCTGGCCAGCCATTTCGGCTATGGTTTCCGGGTTCAGCTGAAAGAATTGTTAAGCAAAAACAAGGCCGGTAAACTGTTGATCACGCTGCCGGATGGCGCCAAGGTATTAAAACCCGCGCCGGTACGCAGTGAATCCGACTCGCTGGCGGTGGTGACTTTGCAAGGCCGCTTGCTGATTTTTCCTGTAGCCGAGTTGCCTGCGCTGGCGAAAGGCAAAGGCAATAAGCTGATTCAAATCCCGAGCGCCGATCTGGCCGGCGGCAAAGATTACGTGGTCGCGGCAGTGGCGCTGCCTGAAAACGGCCAGTTGAAAGTCATTGCCGGTAAACGTCATCTGATGCTTAAAGGCGCGGATATTGAACATTATTCCGGCAATCGCGCCAAAAGAGGCCTGGCATTGCCGAGGGGCTTTCAGCGCGTCGATGGACTGGAATGCGACTGAATAACTTATATATGCGGCCATGGAAAAGATAATTAACGAAATAATCAATGACCCCTGTTTTATCGAAGGGGCTGCTTGGAATCGTCGGAATTTTTACGCGGACGCAACAATCGTTAAGGAAGGCGATGTGGGCAAGTCATTATTTTTCATTGAAAGCGGCCAACTGCGGGTGTCTGTGGATGTGGAGCTGGAAGACAGCCGAAACGCGAAGCCGGGGCTCGGCGACTTGGGCAAGGGCGATCTTTTCGGCGATACCTGCCTTCATGAATCAGGCGTTCGGACAGCGACAGTTATAGCGATTACCGACGGCTGTTTGCTGGAAATTAACGGCGAAAGACTCGGCGCTTATCTGGACGCCCATCCTCTTAAAGGTTATGTGTTTTACAAGCAATTATTTGAAATACTCTTTAACCGCTTGAATAACGGAAACCGCAAGATTCAGTATCTTTTGGCCTGGGGACTTAAAGCTAGGCTTTCGGCTAAAAAATCACCTGCCTCCGGAAAAAGCTAGGCGGTTTTCAGCCTAACGATAAGATGCCGATAGTCGGCCTCGCTTAACGCGTCGTTGACTATCAATACCGACTGCTTTCCGGCATCGTTGTTAAAATGTAAAAATATCGCGAATACGGTGATGACAGTTGAATTCAGGATTTGAACCGCTTCAAAATCATTGCCGTTGGATATTTCCCAGCCTGCGGATTCAGACTGCTTGATGGAACACTGCTTGCTTTTGAAGCGCTTAAAAAGAAACCAAAGATGCAGGCAAATTCCGATTAACAAAACCAATTTGACCGCAACCGGTAACGCATTGGCGATGCTTGAACCCAATGCCAGCCCATGCATAACAACAAGCAGCTGCTTTAATCGCTTGGATGGCTTAAGCTCCAGCAGCATCGGTGGTTCGTGTTTTTTTGGCAAATTGCGCCTCTGAATTCGATTTAAAAAATATCACCACGAAGACACGAAGTTTGATTTCTTCGTGGCGAATAAAAGCTTTTAATTTTGGTTCCGGCTTGTCTGGTTTAAGATGATACCTGCATTACGATGGACCGGCAGGCTTTTTGTCTGTGTCCGAACAGCGATATAATCAATTGACTTTAACTCCCCATTATTTTATTTCAATGAACCCTGACTGGAAAAACTGGCTGCTTGCCGAACACGCGACATTTGAGAAGGATACCGACATTGTTTTTCCATCGCCCGAGCATGAAGGCGATCAACGTATTTATCCCATTGCGCATTTGGGCGTTCTGACGGTTGCCGGTAGCGATGCTGCGAAATTTTTACAGGGGCAAATCACCTGTAACATTAATGACATCACTGATATAAAAAGCAGTCTGGGCGCGATGTGTAATCCCAAAGGCAGGGCGATCACAACTTTTCTGCTGGTTAAAAACGCCGACGCTTTTTTGATGATTTTGCCCCAAGAATTATTGCCGTCAGTCCAAAAAAGGCTCCAGATGTATGTGTTGCGCTCGGATGTGAGCTTAACCGACAGCTCGGATGATCTTTGCCTGATCGGTTTGTCTTATGGCGCAGCGCTACCTGGAGAGTCTCCTGATTTTGCGACAGGCCGAGAGGAAAATATCGTTATTAATTTTCAGAATCGCAGCCTGATTATTGTTAAGGCTGATAACGCTCGGAAGTTCTGGTCGGAACAGATTGAGTCAGGCTTCCAGCCGGATGATTCGGCGCAGTGGCGCTATCTCGATATAATTTCAGGGATCCCCTGGCTGACCGCAGCAACATCCGAAGAGTTTATTCCGCAGATGCTTAATCTGGATAAGTTGGGCGGCATCAGTTTCAACAAGGGCTGTTACACCGGCCAGGAAATTGTTGCCCGGACGCACTATCTGGGCAAGGCGAAAAGGGAGATGTTTGTTGCCGAATGCGAGACTTTAGCGTCTCCTGAACCTAATTCAATCATCGTTGACGAGGGCGCAGACACGGAACAGGGCATTGGCAAAGTGCTGTGCGCGCAAAACAGGAAAAATAGCTGCAAAATGCTTATTGTGCTGCACGTTTCGGATACAAATACTTATAATCTTAGGCTGAAAGATTATAACCAAGATAAAGTTACCTTATTAACGGTATAATTTTAGTGTCTATTATTTAATAGCTTAGGCATTTCAAATGTTGCTCCCTAAAAACGTTTAAAACTATGATTAATACTGAAGCCGCCGCACGTTTTCGCCGCTTAGGCACCGTTACAATTTTTGCCGTTTATTTTGTCATTCTCGTTGGCGGAATCGTCAGAGCTTCAGGCGCAGGCATGGGATGTCCCGACTGGCCTACCTGCTTTGGGCAATGGGTGCCGCCGACTGACGAATCCCAGTTGCCCGCCAATTATCACGAGATTTATGCGCAACGCGGTTATGAAAATACTCAGTTCAACCCGGTAAAGACCTGGACCGAGTACACCAACCGACTGGTCGGGGTGACGGTTGGATTTTTGATCTTACTTACGGTCTGGGCATCACGTATCTATCTCAAAACGGATAAGACCATTTTTTATTTGGCGGTCAGTGTGTTTTTGCTGGTCGGTTTTCAAGGCTGGCTGGGTTCGACCGTGGTGGCAAGCAATCTCAAGCCCTTGATGATCACCTTACACATGCTGTTGGCCTTGTTTATAGTGGCATTGCTTATTTATACGATTACCCGTTCGCAACGGGATGCTATCGCACAGCTTGATGTTCGAGCGCTGCCGGACAAATTCAAAACCGTGTTAATCGCTGCAATGGCTATGACTCTGTTGCAAGTGGCTATGGGGACTCAGGTCAGGGAAGCGGTCGATTTTATTTCTCACAATCATGCTTATATCGATCGCCAATATTGGCGTGACGACTTTCCGGTCATTTTTTACATACACCGTTCGTTTTCCTCGATTATTTTATTCACGAACCTTTGGCTGGCCTGGAAGATTGTCCGCTCTGTCGATAAAAAAAGTTTGCTGCGCAGGGTTGGGCTATCACTCGCCGCGTTAGTCGTTACGGCGATTATTGCCGGGATCAGCCTCGACAGATTGGCTATGCCCCCGGTTGCCCAACCGATTCACCTGTTGATGGCTAATCTGATTTTCGGGGTGCAGTTTTTTCTGTATAGTTGCCTGAATTATGCAGCAAAGCGCCCGTCGTAACTGTTCCTGTAGGGCGCGCAGCGCGCACCAAATTCGAACTGGTTTATATTTTCGTTAACGATACCCATTGGATGTAGAATGGGGCAGATAAAAATAATAATCCCGGTTAGCAATGGCAACTCAAGCTCCCTCTGCAAGTCTACGATTTCTAACAGACGCCTTTAAGCGATTTTTACCCAACTCCCAAGCGGTTGCGCTGGCAATTATTCTGATTGTCAGTTTTGTGCTGATTTATTCATTGTCCGGTTTGTTAATGCCGGCTTTTGTATCCATTGTGTTGGCTTATCTGCTGGAAGGCTTGGTAAGCAAGGCCGAGAGCATGAAGATGCCGCGTCTGCCGGCGGTCTATCTGGTGTTTTCAGTATTCATGGCCTGTCTGGTCTTTTTACTGTTTTATTTGATACCGATGGTTTCACAGCAGGCCGTCGAGCTGGTTCAACATATCCCTGAGATCATTAACCGGGCGCAAACCGGAATCATGCGCTTACCGGAAATGTACCCGAAGTTTGTCTCAGAAAGCAAAATCCAACAGATCATGTTTGCAGTGCAGAGGGAATTGTTAACGTACGGGCAAAATGTGTTGTCGATTTCGGCCGCATCGGTAGTGGGCTTGGTCAGCGTCATGATTTATTTGTTTTTGGTGCCGATGATGGTTTTTTTCTTCCTAAAAGACAAACAGTTGCTAATAGACTGGTTTTTGCAGTTTATGCCCAATGACAGAAATTTGACTGTTCGTGTCTGGGAAGAAGTCGATATGCAGCTCGGCAATTATGTGCGCGGCAAGTTCGGCGAGGTTTTTATTCTCTGGGCGGTCAGTTATGTGACTTACGCGACGATGGGCCTGAATTACGCGATGCTGCTGGCTGTTTTGATGGGTTTGCAGGTTATCATCCCCTATATCGGAGCAACGCTGGTGACTTTCCCGGTTGTGGCCGTCGCTTATTTTCAGTGGGGCTTTGGCAACGATGAGTTTATGTACGTCGTTATTGCCTACACAATTATTCAAGCGCTTGATGGTGTTGTGTTAGTGCCGATATTGTTTTCAGAGGCGGTTAATTTACATGCCGTCGCAATTATCATCGCTATTTTGTTTTTTGGCGGTTTGTGGGGCTTTTGGGGAGTGTTTTTAGCGATTCCATTAGCGACGGTTGTCAAGGCGGTGCTGACCGCTTGGCCGCGGATTGACGACAAAGAGCTGAAAACCGGATATTAAAAGGTTTTTGCGGCAATAGCCTGTCTGCTCTCCCGTCAACTTATCCGTTAAATTAACTTAGAGTTGTTTATGCTGATTGCTCATGAAGAAAAACTGCAACTCAAGCATAGGTTTCCTTATTTTGAGGAAAATAAAAAAGGACATCAGTGTCTGATGGCTGAATTGGATGCCATTAAATATTATCTATGGCTTTGTCGAAAAACCACTCACTACGCAGCAAGAAGCTGAAGAAACCAGCGTAAAAGTGAATCATTTGATGCGTAACTGGTTCGTTGAGCATATTTAAAGTCAGATATGAAAATGAAGGGGTTTATGGATAATGCTGGGTGATTCCTAAGCCGCGTGAATCGACTAGTCCAAGTCGCTCATATATAAGTCCTCAATCAGCTTTTTTTCTTCCTGCGTAAGCAAGATAGGCGAATGTTTTTTCTCGGAACGGCGTTGTTCAGAAAGCAGTTGGTCGCGACGTTCAAGCACGCGCCTGTCGTCGCTGCGACGGCTCACATTGCGGCGATTGGCTTTAGGCCAGGCCAGATAATGTTTTTTTATATTCTCTTCCCACTCCGGCGAACCGAATGGATAGGGAATCTCGCGCCGGTCAGTCATGCGCCGGGTCATGACTGACCGGCGCAGGTTGTGTCGAAAATCATAGAGGATCATGATTTGTTCCTCCCGGCAGTTGTTGGCCGGAACTATAAGCAAAAAACGATGCGATATTATTTGATTTTCAATGACTTCAGTCTATAGGTTTTTATACTTACATTTAAGATTAAAAAGATACGAATTTTAGGCTGTTCACCGCGGCGGATAGTCATTGCCCATCGTCGAACTCTGCAGGCGATGCGCTTGGCAACGGCTCGATTTCGATAATTTCTTGTTGAGACAACGCGTTTTCCGTGTCCTGTTCATCCGATTTACGCATATCGGCAATCCAGTCGCGCCAGATAGATATCAACACTGCCATTAGCGTAGGTCCTAAAAACAAACCCAGTAAGCCGAAGTTTTCCAGCCCGCCAAAAATGCCGAGCAGCGTCCAGATGAACGGCAGTTTAACCGCGCCGCCGATGAGTCTGGGGCGCACGTAGTTGTCAGCCAGCAGGATAACCACTACGCCGAAGACAAACAGCGAGCTTCCCGCCGCCATGTGTCCTTCGGCGACCAGCACCAGCGCGCAGGCACCGAAGATCAGTTTGGCCGCGAACGGGATCATCGCAAAGACACCGGTCAATGCGCCGAGCATGGCCGGATGGCTTAACCCTGCCAACGCGTAGCCCACTCCCAGCAGCAAGCCTTCTCCCAAGCCGACTAACACCAGGCCGTTGACCGTGGCGCGCACCGCCGCTGTGGCATGGATCGCATAGCGGACGCCGGTTTCGCCAAACAGTTTTCGGTTGGTCGCCAGCACATATTGGCTAAGACCGGTACCGTGCTGATAGACAAAAAACAGCACCAGCAACGTCAATAAAAAACCGAAGAAACGGTGCAGCAGTTGGCTGGCAAAATCCTTGGTATAGGTGATAGCGCCCCCGGTTCCCAGCCAGTGCAAAGATTCATTGGCCACGACCGGATTGCCCAAGGCCTTCATCCATGTATCTTTTGCCCACGGGCCTATCACCGGTATGGTTTCCAGCCAGACAGGAGGCGGGAGGCCGACCTGCTGCGCCTCGGTCAGGATTTGTCCGAGGGATTGCGCCTCATCAAGCAATCGGCTTAAGCCATAACCCAACGGCACAAGAATAATTGCGCCGATCAGCAAGGTCAGCAGCAAGGCGGCCCAAGTGACTTTGCCTTGCGCTTCGTTACAAGCCAGCAGTCGTTGATAAACCGGCCAAGTGGTGATTGCAAGAACCACTGCCCAAACCAGCAGCGCCAGAAAACTGTGTAAAACCCAGCTACCCAGAAGCAGCAAAATAAAACCGCCGATAAAACGTGCTTTGACTTCCATAGTATTTGCCATAATTTATAATTCGGTCACTGCATGATGCAGGAGGTAAGGCAATGCAGGAGCAATTGCCTAAGCTTAAAAAATAATTTGTAGGGTCCGATTTTAGAGGCGAATTTGCTACCGTATTATTACAGGTCATTCGTTCTGGGCGAATACAGTTGCCCCTACATTCTGACGCCTCTCAAAGAGTACGGTCGTCAGCATATAAATCAGCATTAATGCGCAGGCCAACAACCACGGCTGCCAATGCCAAGCTAAACTCATCAGCAATTGCCCGTGAGCGTAATACAAGCCGATACCCAGTCCAATATAACCGATTACGCGTTTGACATCGTAATCGACCGGATAATATTTCTGCCCCAGCAGGTAGGAGGCAATAGCCATGCTGCCGTAACAGGCCAACGTCGCCCAGGCTGAACCCACATAGCCGAGCAGCGGTATCCACCAGATATTGAGCACGATAGTCAGCGCCGCTCCGGCTAAAGATACCGCGGCACCCATTAAGGTGCGGTCAGTCAATTTATACCAGATGGACAGGTTAACATAAATACCCAGACATAGATTTGCCAGCAGCAGAATAGGCACGACGACAAGGCCGGCGCGGAATTCTTCGCCGACAAAATATTTAAAGAAATCGATGAATAAAGTCACCAGCAGGAAGATGAATACGCAGAAAATGACAAAAAACTTGAGCACCACTGCGTAAACCTGGCGGGCATCGCTTTTGTCGGCGTAAGCAAAGAAAAACGGCTCGGCGGCAAAGCGGAAGGCCTGAATAAACAGCGACATCAAAATCGACAATTTGTAACAGGCGCTGTAAACCCCCAGCATCTTCATGTTGGTCAGGTAATCGTAAGGCAGCAGGTATTTGAGCAGGGCGCGGTCGAGCATTTCGTTGATGATCCCGGCGAAGCCGATCACCACCATTGGCAACGAATAGCGCACCATGCGGCCGAATAGCTGCCGGTCAAAGCCCCAGGCAAGGCCGGATAACTGGGGCGAAAGCAGCAAAAACTTGAAGCCGCTGGCTATCAAATTGGCGATGAAAATATAGCCGATGCCGATGGCCGGATTGTAGATCGGTGCTATCCACGACTCGGGGTTGGCCGCGTAGAGCTTGGGGCAATAGATGATGAAAAACAGGCTCAACAGCACAGTTACCAGTATTTCGAATACCTTGATACCGGCGAAGCGGAATGCCTTGTTTTCTGCCCGCAGCCGGGCAAACGGAATAGCGGCAACCGCATCAAGGACTAAAATCAGGCTAAAGCACAACACATATTCCGGGTGCTCGGCGTAGTTTAGCGCCGCCGAAAGTTGGGTGTTGACCAGCAGTATCAGGGCGAAAAAGCCCAGATTGATCAGCACCACGAACAGCAGCGCTGTTGAATAGGCGACATCGCGTCCAGGCTGTTCTTTGTCGCGAAACCGGAAGTAGCCGGTTTCAAAGCCGAACAGCAGCAGCACGGAAAAAAATCCGGCGTAGGCGTAAAACTCCGATACCACGCCGTATTCCGCTGCCGTGAAGTAATAGGTGTACAGCGGCACCAACAGGTAGTTGAGGAAGCGGCCGAAAATGCTGCTGATGCCGTAGACCGCGGTTTGCGAGGCAAGTTTTTTTATAATGTTCATGGCGCGAAATTATACATGAACGGGGCAGGGGCGGTGTTTATGCCTTAGGTTACGATTCAGTCTTTATCCCTGGCATAAAACCACATCTGATAAACGCTGAGCAGAATTTGCAGCCCCATCGAAATCCCCATTAATGCGCCGCTGGCAACGACCACATAAGCGAATGAGGGGATGGATTTGGTGATGAACCACGACAGGACATCCAACAGCATCGCGGCAAAAGGGATAACGACGGCCACTCTTTTTACGATCACATTGATGTCGCAAAGCAGGAAAATCTTGCCGATAAAAAACAAAATAAACGCAATGCCGAATAAATGGATATGGGAAACCCTGATTAACCGCGGATACGATGCGCCGCCGCTATGGGCCACTTCGGACACGCCGGCATAATTGGTTAAATCGGGCAGGGACGGATTGATGGCGGGCGTATGGCACTTGATACAGTCGCGGTTTAATATCGGGGCGATTTTTTGCACGTAATCGGGTTCGTCGGCGCCGTCTTGTATCCATTTTAAGATGACTTCCTTATCGTTTTTATATGTCAGGTTAGGCTCCATGATGCCGTTAATGGCCGAACCTAACCGGGTTTGATCATTCGAGCCGTGATAATTAATGGTTACGTCGGCAACGGACAGGCCGGCGACGCCGTCACGGCCCTGGTGTGTGTAATACAGATTGCCGAGGGCGACCAGATAGCCCAGTCCGACGGTTAATAGGAAAACGGTATTTAAAATTCGTTCGCTAACGGAAATATCGCGAAAGCGGGTATAAGACTCGGCCATGATTGTCAGTGGATATCGGGCGGTAAGGGCTGGTGCCGGTGATGATAGTTTCGTTGATTGTAACGTTGCAATTACTCGATGTAAAAGTTTAATGCGCACTAAAAGTGTGCGTTGCCAAGTCGATAAGCTCCCTTTCAAGTACCATTGTTGTTCATGAGTGGTTATAATTGACGGCATATGATTTGATTATAGCGCCGGTTTTATCCCGGCTTTTCACCGAATGGTTAGGGTTTACAGCTCGCCACCTGCAATTCCAACCGAAAAAGAGATGCAAATATTTTGATGTTAATACTGAAAGCAGAATGCTTGAGTGGTTCCGTTCAGGAAAGAATCGGGGATTTGTTTTGAGGCTAATGTCGAGTACAGCTTCAGCCCCGGTTTTACATCCTTGTAGGTAATCTTGATGCATAAACGATCACTTTCTCGGCTGCTGCTGCTTTATATTCTAGTCGGATGCGTTGTAATCGGCATAGCGGTTAGCTCGCTGGTAAAAAAAGAAGTGCAGACTTCCAAATATCAGGCCCGTTACCTGTCGGAAATAAGCAAGCAGTTGAGCTCGGAACTCAAACCGGGGCATAGTTCGGCGATACGTTATCCCGATCACGGCCCGTACGATCAGCGCTTGGGCTACACGCTGTTGTCAGGCGAGATTGCCCGCCTGGAAAAATCCGGGTATGGCGTGACCACGCAGGCATCCATTTCGCCGATGATGGCCCGGCTGGTCGATGATTACGGCCTGTTTCCGATCTACCAAGAGAAAACCCGTGCCGGGCTGCGCATTGTCGACCAAACCGACCAGACTATATTCAGCGCTGTCTATCCTTCCCATGGGTATCCCAATTTCAACGCCATCCCGCCGCTGGTGCTGAACACCTTGCTGTTTATAGAAAACCGTGAGTTGCTTGACGAAACTAACACCAACGTAAATCCCGCGGTGGAATGGGATCGCTTGGGCTTTGCCGCATTGCAAATGATGGCGCGAAAACTGGGTGCGGACATCAACGTGCCGGGTGGCAGCACCTTGGCTACACAGTTGGAAAAGTATCGGCATTCGCCGGACGGCTATACCGAGTCGATGGTGGAAAAGTTTCGCCAAATGGGCAGCGCGTCTTTGCGCGCTTATTTGCAGGGGCCTGATACCCGTCAAATGAGGCGGCAAATTGCGCTGGCTTATTTAAACTCAATGCCGTTGGCTGCGACCACGAAATTAGGCGAGGTACACGGCTTGGGCGACGGCTTGGCGGCTTGGTTCGGTGCCGATTTTAATGCGGTTAACCAGTTGCTCGGACAAAAATCAATCACGTCAACAAAGCAGGTTACACCGCAACAGGCGCAAGCCTACCGGCAAGTACTGAACATCCTGTTGTCGCAAAGGCGGCCTTCCTACCTATTGGGCGCCGGTTTCGATGCGCTGCAAAATCTTACCGACAGTTATTTGCGCGTGTTGGCGGAACAGCATGTTATTTCAACATCGCTACGGGATGCGGCCTTGCAGGCGTCTACCGTTCGCCTGGCAAAGTCGGATCAATTGCCGGCCAAATTCATGGCCGAACAAAAGACCCAGAACGTGTTGCGCACCCGTCTTGCCAGGACGCTCGGTGTAAAGTCCAACTATGAATTGGATCGCCTGGATTTAACCGTTAAAACCACGCTCGATTACGGTACCCAGCAGGCTGTCACCCAGGCGTTGCGCCAATTGAGCGATCCTGAAAAAGCCCGCGCCGCCGGTATACTGGGTTTTAGGATGCTTAATGAAGACATTAACCTTGCCCCCATCGTCTACAGCCTGATGTTGTTCGAGCGTGGCGAAAAAGGCAATCTGCTGCGCATCCAAACCGATAATTACGACCAGCCGCTCGATATTAACGAAGGCATACGGCTGGACTTGGGGTCAACCGCCAAGTTGCGGACGATGGTGCATTATCTGGAACTGGTTACCGAGGTCTATCACCAATATAAAGGCCAGCCGACGCATGAGCTAGGCCGGGTTGAACTGCACCCGCGCGATTATCTGTCGGCCTGGGTTATCGGCCAGCTGCGGGCAAATCCGAACATAAAACTGGAGGACTTGCTTAACCAAGCCCTGGATCGGCGCTATTCAGCCAGCCCTTATGAGAATTTTTATACCGGCGGCGGCGTGCATAGTTTTAATAACTTCACCCCGGATGAGAACTTTAAAATCATGTCGGTGCGCGATGCCTTGCGTGATTCGGTCAATCTGGTGTTTATACGGTTAATGCGTGATCTGGTTTACCATCACCTGTATAAACCGGAAGGCATAGCGCGGTGGCTGGAAATTCCTGATGATCCACGGCGCATGGAATATCTGGAACGCTTTGCGGATAAGGAAGGCCAGGTCTATCTAAGGCGTTTTTACGACAAATATCACGGCAAGCCGACCGATGAAGTCATGGAACTGCTGACCCAGCGAGTCTTTGCCAAGCCGTCGCGCCTGGCCATGCTTTATCAGGCTGTTTACCCGAATGCGGATACCAACGCGCTTAGCGGCTATTTGAATGCCCACTTGACCGCTACGGACCTGGACGCCGAAGATATTGAGCTTTTGCATCGGAAGTATTCGCCGGCGAATTTCGATTTGCAGGATCAGGGCTATATCACCAAAGTCCATCCGCTGGAATTGTGGCTGGTCGGTTACCTGATCAAACACCCCGATGCCACTCGCGCCGAAGTAATCACCGCCAGTGCCCAACAGCGGCAGGATGTTTACCGGTGGTTGTTTAAAAGCGGCCGAAAGAATGCTCAGCAGCGGCGTATCATGACCTTGTTGGAGGATGAAGCTTTCAAACAGATTCATACCGCCTGGGATCGATTGGGGTACCCGTTCGGATCGTTAACGCCGTCTTACGCGACATCGATCGGCGCATCGGGCGACCGCCCGGCGGCATTGGCCGAATTGATGGGCATTTTACGCAATGACGGCACAAGATTGCCGATCGTCCGGTTTGACAGCCTGCATTACGCCCAAGCGACGCCTTATGAGACCGTGATGGACAAATTGCCGGAGCTTGGCCAGCAGGTGCTTGCCCCCGAAGTGGCGAAAGCGGCGCGCGGCGCTCTGATCGGCGTGGTCGAGGCGGGGACTGCGGGGAGGCTCAAAGGCATCTACAAAAGCGCCGACGGCAAGCCGTTGTCGGTCGGCGGCAAAACCGGAACCGGCGATCATCGCCGGGAAATATGGGGAGCGGGCGGGCACTTGATCGACTCGATCTTCATCAGCCGTGCGGCCACCTTTACGTTTTTCCTCGGGGAGCGCTTTTTTGGTGTGATTACCGCCTATGTGGCGGGGCCGGATGCCGAGAAGTATCACTTTACCAGCTCGTTGCCGGTACAAATAATCAAGTTTCTGGAACCCACGCTGGCGCCTTTGCTGAATAAAACACCGGCCGGGCCGACTTCCCAATTATTGGCCAATGTCAACACAGTGGCGGCAGGGAAGGGCGATGATCCGGCTGCCGTATCCCCACCGTAAGGCTTGTTTCGTTCACTAAAACATTTCGTGGACAAGCTGCTTATCTTTGGCAACTACCGCAAAACACCGTCGAGCGGTTTGCTATCCTGACTTCAGTTAGCGGCTGATTGCAACCGGCACACGGCAACCCGGCACGGCCGTAAACCCTAAGCTGCTGCTGGAAATAACCGGGTTTCCCGGCTTCATTGACAAAGTCCCTCAGCGTCGTGCCGCCTTGCTCAATGGCTTGGCGTAAAACCACGCGAATACACTCCGCCAGTTTTTGATAACGCGCTAAAGAAACCTTTCCTGCCTGGCGCGTAGGTTGAATGCCGGCCATAAACAAGGCTTCATTGGCGTAAATGTTGCCGACTCCCACCACGATATGACTGTCCATAATGAATGACTTCACCGCTGTTTTGCGGTTTCTGGACAAGGCATACAGCAACTCGCCGTTAAAATCGGATAACAATGGCTCAGGGCCTAAATCTTTGAGCAATGGATGTTCTACAGCAGGTTCCGTAGTCCACAACACCGCACCAAACCGGCGCGGATCATTAAAACGCAGCACCGTTCCGTCATTAAAAACAAAGTCGACATGGTCGTGTTTACCGGCCGCCTGACCCGCAGACATAATCCGCAAGCTGCCGGACATGCCTAAATGCAACAGCACCGTTCCTGACACGGTGGAAAATAGCAGGTACTTCGCCCGTCTGGACACTGATTGAATGCTGGCCCCGGTTAAGGTTTGACCGAGTGTTTCAGGCACAGGCCAGCGCAGTTTGGGCTGGCGGATGATGACCTGTTTAATCGTTTGCCCTTCAATATGCGGCGCAATGCCTCGGCAGGTGGTTTCAACTTCGGGTAATTCAGGCATGGGAAAGGGCTATGATTGGATTTTGTGCGGATTTTAACATGAATGTGAGGGTAGACTTCAGTGTCTTCTGGATCACGCTAAGCGGCAGCGTCAAGAACGAAACATTGGCGGCATGTTTTTTTTATAAAATAGTTTAAGTAATTTATTTAACTAATTATTTTTACAATGAAAAAATATCGATAATTATCTGGTCGATTCTTGGAAATAGATTATAATAAACCTGCGTTAAGTTCATTTTTCACCACAATAACCATTTTACTAAAAGAAGAAAACAGTATGAGCAGTGTCTGGGTAGTAGGCAATCATGTGAAGGTTGAGGGTATGCCCGATGATTTTAAAATACTCTCGTACAACTTTATTGTTGGTGGTTCTGTTGAAATGATTCTGGAATCATCCAAAGGCAGCCGGTATTTTTTAAAACGTAGAAAAACGCAAATCGCCAATATTCAGAGTCAGCACGCTTTTGACGCCGGATCGAACGATGAGAATTACAGCTATTAATACGATTTATGGCTGTTTTGATATAAAATTGACCGGCAATCTTTGCTGTATTGGCTGAAAAAACGCGTACTGAGATTAACCTGTTTTACTTCGAGCTTGCCTCCTCAATTCTACTGAGGCACCTGACCGGCCCCGTCATCCGCGTTCCATTTCTCCATGTGCCGAAAATAAAATCCCATGCATTACAAAAGCAAACGTTAATCCCATGGCGGCGTATCGCTGTTATAGGCAATAAAGTTTTTAGCGGCAGCGTGGGTTTTGACGCCGGCATTGGCGTTCTTGGACTGAGAACCGATTTTGGCGGGCGAAGCCTTCGATCCTGACGACTGAACAGCACCTACGGCAGCTTGCCATCGGGCAAAAAGCGTAATGTCTTTATCTGACGGGACAAACCATTTTTTTTGGACGGCATCCCATCGCGCGCCGAGCGCCTTTGCCTCATCCTTCTGGGCAAAAGGTACATTCAGATAAATTTTTGAGTCTGCCATTTTATAACGTAGGAGGGCTTAGTGAAGTGCATGATCACATTATAAAAGAAGTGGTTCAAAAAATCCGCATCCATAAAGTCTCCTTATCTATGTGCGGTGCCGCACCGACCCCATTCAGTTTTGCATGTATTGTTTTAATGGAGCGATGGAAAATATCATTTCATATATTGGTGTGAATTAACACATCAGGAGACATTCATGAACAAAGATCAAATAAAAGGCCGAGTCGAAGAAGCTAAAGGTAAAGTCAAGGAAGCCACCGGCGTGTTGCTGGACGACGAAGGTATGGAAGTAAAAGGAAACATTCAAAAGAACGTCGGCAAGGCTCAGAAGGGCTTTGGTGACCTCAAGGAAGATGTCAAGGCGAAGATTGATAAAGACGACTAAATCGAGTCCTGTTGATCTGTAAGCTGAGTCCAGATAAACCGGCTTGCTGAACGGCTACAACGGGATGATGAATTACATTTTAGCAGGGGATGAACATGAAATCCGCCGGTTTAGCGTCAAGTATTGCTCTGACCTTCGGCCATACTTCATCTGTTTATCTGTGGTTTATATCGCCGTCAATTGACGGCTTTTTACGGAGAAGCACGCATGTTAGAAACTCTCGCAATCCTCTTAGTTATTCTCTGGATATTGGGTTTAGTCTCTTCATACACACTGGGTGGGTTTATTCACATTCTGTTGGTTATCGCGATTATCGTGATTGTGATACGTATTATTCAAGGCCGAAGTGCCCTGTAACGATCGTGGAATAAGCTTATGCAACGGGGTGTCGACCGGAGCTAAGTTGCCTGGAAATTCGCATTCAAACGTCGCAATAACGGTTTTGCGCCGGCTCCCAAGCTGGACTTGGGTGCCGGCCATTGACAATGGATACGGCACATGAACATCATCTTAAAAATTTCGCAATGCTTGAGGATTTGGAAAAGGCGCTTCATTAAATGATTAAAGATCTATCCGTAATACTTAACATTGATGAAACGCATAAGATTCATCAACTAGCCGCGATGTATGCCATATTGGGAGATCTGCTGTTTATTGTGCTGCCTATGGTCGTGATTTCAATCGTCGACGTGAGCGTCGGCAGATCGCTGTTTGCGATTATCGAAACGCCGGAATTATCATTCGGCTCAGCCGTACTATTTGGCCAAACCATCATCAAAGTCGTTTCAGGTTTTGCCTATACGAAACCAACCGGAGCGGAACAGCCTGTCTTTATTATCGCGCTGATAATCGTGTTCGGTTTAGTGCCGTCGCTCGTTGTATTGGCGTTGCTGCTGAGTATCGACCCAATACCCTACGGCTTAAAGTTGGCTCAAGCCTGCATCTTTGCCTTGGGCGTCGTCGTATTTTTCCTCTTTGGAGTGAAAGGCCATGCCCAATCGCTTCGCTATGGCAGTCGACAATTAGACCGCCATAACGACGTATCGCCTTAAAATCAGGAAGCTTTACCATGCGGCGCGGACATCTAAATGTTAACCCGGACGTTTTAATTGAGCCCAATACTACGCAGCACCACAACAGGAAAGCTTATTTTGTCGGAAGCGGAATCGCTTCCCTCGCGGGTGCGGCTTTTCTTATTCGGGACGGTCTAATTCCCGGCGATAATATTCATATTTTTGAGGAACTCAAAATCACCGGCGGCAGTCTGGATGGCGCCGGTTCAGCGGACAAAGGGTATGTCATACGTGGCGGTCGGATGATGGAAGAACACTACGTCTGCACCTACGATCTGTTTGCAACTATACCTTCACTGACTGATTCAACCAAAAGCGTCAAAGACGAAATTGTCGAGTTTAGCCACAAATACGTCAGCTCCTCCAGATGCCGATTGGTTAGGGATGGCAAAAAAGTCGATGTCTCATCGTTCGAACTGAGTGAAAAAGATCGCTTGGATTTACTAGCCCTGCTGATCCACTCTGAAGACTCGATCGGTGAAAAGAGCATTGAAGACTGGTTCTCGTCTTCGTTTTTTGAGCATAACTTCTGGCTGATGTGGGCGACAATGTTTGCGTTTCAACCTTGGCATAGCGCAGTCGAACTCAAGCGCTATCTGTTGCGATTCATTCAATTGTTCCCCGACTTCAGCAAGATGGGCGGCGTCTGGCGCACACCTTATAACCAGTACGATTCGATGATACGGCCTCTTACTGTCTGGCTCCAGGAACAAGGCGTGCATTTCTCGCTGAATACCGAGGTCACCGGGCTTGATTTTGACTTGGGCGGCGGTTGGCGATCGGTGCAAGGCATTCGCTATACGCGTAATGGCGAGCGTAACACTATTGCCGTTGGCATGGATGATCGGGTATTCGTCACGTTGGGCTGCATGACGGAGGGCTCCAGTTTGGGTTCTATGACATCGCCTGCCATTCTGAATTCGGAAAAATCAGGCGGTGCCTGGAGCTTATGGGAAGATATTGCCAATGGCCGCCCTGGGTTCGGACACCCTGCAGTATTCGCCGAGAATATTGAACAGACTAAATGGCAGTCATTCACCGTGACGCTAAGCGATCCAGCGTTCTTCACGTTCATAGAAGAATTTACCGGCAATCAGGCGGGAACGGGCGGGCTATTCACCTTGGTGGATTCGAATTGGTTTATGAGTATCGTTCTGGCGCATCAGCCGCACTTTATCAATCAACCCGAGAATATCTTCGTATTCTGGGGTTATGGCTTATTCCCGGACAGGGTCGGCAACTTCGTCAACAAAGCCATGTCCGAGTGTACGGGTGAGGAGATTTTGATTGAGCTTTTCCAGCACCTCAAACTGGGCGACAAGACTCAGCCCATCATTGATGCTGCAATCTGCATTCCGTGCATGATGCCGTTCATCACCAGCCAATTTATGCCCAGAATCAAGGGGGATCGTCCAGACGTAGTGCCGCCTGGGGCGAAGAATTTTGCGTTTATCGGGCAGTTTTGCGAAATCCCTGATGATGTGGTGTTTACTGTTGAATATTCGGTAAGGTCAGCGCAAATGGCGGCCTATAAACTTTTTGACATTAAAAGGGACATTCCGCCGGTATTCAAGGGTCAGCATGATGTCGGCGTGCTCTTCAACGCACTTAAAACGATGCACAGGTAAAACCAATCATTACATCAGACTCGTTATTCAGGATGACCGCATGAACAAATCGAGCGTAAAAGCCAAAGCCACAACTGAAGCCCAGGCTTGGTGGTTGGAACCTCTTGCAGAATCTCAGGCAGACTTGGCTACAAATACAGACGGTTTATCCAATGCCGAGGCCCGTTCCCGACTAGAGAAATTTGGCCCCAACCTGTTCTGCGACCATAAGGAACAGCCTTTATGGTTGCAATTTATCTCCCGCTTCAAGAATCCGCTGATCATCCTCCTTTTGGTGGCCAGTGCGATTTCCGCCTTTACCGGCGAAATGACCAACTTTGTCATCATCACGTTGATGGTGCTGTTCAGCGTAACGCTGGATTTCATCCAGGAGCACCGCGCCGGCAAAGCGGCAGAAAGCTTACGCAAGACAGTTTCGGTGCGAGCCAGAGTTATTCGCGACGGCAATTCAATAGAGGTGCCGGTAACCGAGGTGGTTCCCGGTGACCTCGTCGTGCTCTCCGCAGGCGATATGGTTCCGGCGGACGGCTTGGTGTTGGAAGCGGGCGATTTGTTTGTCAAACAAGCCTTGCTGACCGGTGAATCCTATCCAGTGGAAAAACGACCGGGAGCAGCTGCCGCCGATGCGACCGAACTCCAGGACGCCGCAAACGCGGTGTTCATGGGCACCACCGTCATCAGCGGCAGCGCCAGAATACGGGTGGTTAAAACAGGTACCGGCACCGCCATCGGTGCTATTGCCGACAGTCTTAGCCGCCAGCCGCCGCCGACGGCCTTCGAAATCGGCACGCACCGTTTCGGCCTGCTTATCATGCGTCTGACCATCTTGCTGGTGTTGTTTGTGCTGCTGGTGAATGCTTTCATGCATAAACCCTGGCTGGAGTCCTTCCTGTTTGCCGTGGCGCTCGCGGTGGGCTTGACGCCGGAACTGCTGCCGATGGTGGTGTCAGTCACGTTGTCGCGGGGCGCGCTGCTTATGGCAAAGAAACGGGTGATCGTCAAACGCTTGACCTCCATCACGGACCTGGGTTCGATGGATGTTCTGTGCACAGACAAGACCGGCACGCTGACCGAGGCGAAGATCAGGCTGGAGCAGCATGTCGACCCGCAAGGAAAACCCAGCGAACGGGTGCTGGAACTCGTCTATCTCAACAGCTTCTTCGAGACCGGCCTCAAGAGTCCACTCGACGACGCAATACTGGCTCACGAAAATATCGACGTGAGCGCCTGGAACAAGATCGACGAAGTCCCGTTCGACTTTGAACGGCGGCGCGTCTCCGTCCTGCTGGATAAAGGCAATGGCCGGGTACTGGTGGTCAAGGGGGCAGCCGAGGAGATTATCGGCCTTTGCACCCGTTATGAAGAACAGGGCAACGAAGCCCAGATTCCGCTCGACCAAGCCGCTCGAGCAAGGATACACGAAGAGCATATCGCCCTCGAAAAAGAGGGCTTCCGCGTATTGGGCATTGCCTGGCGCGAAGTTCTGCCTGATCACTCCGATGCCGTTATCGGTGACGAAACGGAGCTGGTGTTCGCGGGTTTTGCCGGGTTCCTCGATCCGCCCAAGGAGAGTGCCGGCACCGCACTCGCCGCGCTCAAGGAGTGGGGCGTGACGGTCAAGATTGTGACCGGCGATAGCGAACTGGTGACCCAGCATGTCTGCGCCCAGTTGAACATTCCGGTAACGGGGGTATTGACCGGCAAAGAGATCGCACAGATGGATGACTCGGCCTTGAGGATCAGAGTGGAAACAGCGAACTTGTTTTGCCGGGTTAACCCCTCACAGAAAGACCGGGTGATCCTCGCGCTCAGGGCTCGCGGCCACGTGGTCGGCTATCTGGGCGACGGCATTAACGATGCGCCGTCGCTACAGTCTGCTGATGTAGGCCTGTCGGTGGATTCGGCGGTCGATGTCGCCAAGGAAGCGGCCGATATGATCCTTCTGGATCAAGACCTGAACGTCCTGCTTGATGGCGTACTGGAAGGTCGGCGTACCTTCGGCAATATCATGAAGTACATCATGATGGGCACCAGCTCCAACTTCGGCAATATGTTCAGCATGGCTGGTGCTGCGCTATTCTTGCCTTTCCTGCCGATGCTGCCAACCCAAATATTACTCAATAATATTCTGTACGACCTTTCCGAAGTGCCGATTCCGCTGGATAAAGTGGATCCCGAGGAACTCCGTAATCCCCGAATACTGGACATGAACTTTATCCGCAATTTCATGCTGGTGATCGGCCCGATCAGTTCGGCGTTCGACTTCCTGACCTTCTATGTCATGCTGACAGTGCTGAAGGCCAACGAAATGCTGTTCCAAACTGGCTGGTTTGTCGAGTCCCTATCCACTCAAGTTTTGGTAATATTTATTATCCGTACCCGCGGCAATCCGTTTAAAAGCCGTGCTCATCCGATCCTGGTCGCAGCTTCGCTTGCTGTTGTAGCGATCGGCGCTACAATCCCATTTACCCCTTTAGGGACGTATTTTGGCTTCGTTTCTCCACCTGTCGAGTTTTATGCCATTTTGGCAGCCATGGTGGTGATCTATCTGGTGATGGTCGAGGTGGCAAAAAGAGTTTTTTACCATTGGCATCGGAAAATCAACTAGTACTAAGTCAGCATTGTTATCTCGGGTACAGAGAATGCTTCCTCTTGTAAACGTCCCCATCCAAATATGAATTAAGCGAACAGCTAGTTTGTTCGCTATTTAGATAGGAGGGGGCAGATTTTAAAGCCACAACTCTGACCTCAGAGTCTGCCCCTTTGGTATCCTGTTAAGGGTTAACGTGATAAAACTGATTGATCTCATCGCGCCTCAAATTCCATTTATTTGAAGTGTCCGGCCAATGTTTCTTATCAAACCCTGGCGCGTTTTTTAATGTCTCCTTATCCAGATCAAGGACGTAATATTCTTTGTCGCGATTCCAATGCAATACTGACCATGGGATGGCAAAGAGCTTGTTTCCAAGACCCAAAATACCACCGAAGGAAACCACGGCATAGACGACGTGACCGCTCTCAGGATCAAGCACCAGATCTTTGATGCCGCCCATGTTTTCTCCTGTCGTGTTTTTCACATTGGTACCGATAATCTTACTGGCCCTGCTTACCTGTAACATCTCTTTATTGGTTTCATGGGTAGCCTCGAGCGATTCTTTGCGGGTCTCCTGTTTGAGTTCCTTCTGTGCTTCTCTAACCTCCTGTTGTTTTTCGACTACCTCCTTTTGTTTCTCCTGGACGTCAGCAGCACAGGTACCCACGAGTGTTGCACTCAGAAACGACACGGCTACGATGGGGATAAATGATTTCATATTGTGTACTCCAACTTTTGAAAATGATCGGTTTCTCGATAAGTTTCGAGACTGGCTTAGGTTCTTTGTGGTATTCACAAACCCACGCCAAGTTTATCTAATGCATAAAGCATCGTCGGTACGGTATCGAACATAAGCGTACAAGTTCTGGGGCATCCGTGCGTTACGCTGAATTCAGCCTGCATAATCGATAGATGGAAGCGCGGTTGGCGTTATAAGAACAATAAAACCGCACCGTCGAATTAGACAATCCTGTCGACTTAATACGCATTGTGCCTTGTCACAGATAAACGCTATGTTCGTTGCCGCACTGAACACATTCAGTTTTGCGTGTATTGTTTCGGCGAGCGATGGAAAAACATCATTCCTCGCTTTGGTCATGGCAATGTGGTCATGGTTAACTTAATTATCAGGAGACACACATGAACAAAGATCAAGTAAAAGGCCGAGTCGAAGAAGTCAAAGGTAAAGTCAAGGAAGTGACCGGTAAGGTGCTGGACGATAAAGGTATGGAGATAGAAGGAAAAGTCCAAAAAAACGTCGGAAAGGCCCGTGCGGGTCTTGGTGACCTCAAGAAAGACGTTAAAGACGACGACTAAAACAAGCATTATTGAGCCATGCAGCTGAGTCCAGGCAAGCTGGCTCAGCTGTATAGCCTTAACGAGACGCTCGCGAACACCTTTTTACAGGAAATGAATATGAAACTTACCAACATGAAACACACCGGTTTATTGGCAGCTATCCTTTTGACCTTCTGTTCGTTTGGCGTTTATGCCGAAGAAATCAAAATTGAGTCCAACGTGAACAAAGATCAGGTAAAAGGCCGCGTCGAAGAAGCCAAAGGTAAAGTCAAGGAAGTCACCGGCAAGGTACTGGACGACAAAGGTATGGAGATAAAAGGCAATGTCCAAAAGAATCTCGGCAAGGCTCAGGCGGGCTATGGCGATCTAAAAAAGGACATTAAGGACAATAAATAGCACCAGAATTATTGGGCTGCGCAGGCACTGGCCTGCTGCCCGGTAGCGACGAGATACTCACAAACTTTATTTACAGGAAATGAACATGAAACTTACTAACATGAAACGTACCGGATTATTGGCAGCTATTCTTTTGACCTTCTGTTCGTTTGGCGCTTATGCCGCAGAAAATCACATGGAGCAAGCCCTTAAACATGCAGAGGCTGCCGCCAAGGCTGATGATGGAAAGACTATTGCCGAACATGCGGAAGCAGCGAAGATCCATGCGAAAACTGCCGATGAACACTTGGATGCCGGTATCACGAGCTTGAATGATGCTATCGATCACGGCAAGATGAAACACCCTGAAGCTGCAAAGAAGTCCGCCGAAGAGGCTGTAACGCATCTGAAAGCCGCGCAATAAACGATCATCGGCTTCGCTATAGTAAAAAACGGCGGGTTATTTAGCCCACCGTTTTTTTATGCGTGTTTTAAAATTGCAGCGGGACTCTACCAACTTAAAAACGGACGAACTGCTTTTTCTAGGATTAAGGATTGCCCCGAAACTAGCTGACAATATCTATTGAGAGCGGCAGCATTGCGGTCAGAAGGCTGTCGGTTCAAGGCGCTCGACGCTGTTGAGTTCATGGCGAACACGGGACATCGTGTCGTAGACTGTCTTACGCACACGGTTGATTCCGCCCAAAGGCCGATGCTCAGGAATAGTGTGCCAGGGAGTGAAAGAGAGGTTCTCGCAGAAATTCAGTTGCATGGGCGAGTCAAACTTCTGAGGTGGGATTATGATTCGCGCTACGGGAATGAAAGGCGAATCCTTTTCGTTCCATTCGACCGTGGGATCTTCGATGGGCATTTGGTCGGGATGCTTGCGTAGCTGAACCAGGAAATCAAAACACGCTTCGTTCTGAGCGAGATGTTTTTGCATATTTTCGCGCAGGAAATCCGGTGAGAAGGTCTTCTTGACTAACAGAGAAGCCGCATCGCAGGCGCGAGCGGAGAACTTCATCGCGGTATCGCCAAAAAGATACGGAGTCATGCTCCAGTATTGGGTGCTTAGCGGGTTGGTAACTTTTGAGCTTCGAATTGCATTGGCGATTCCGAGCTCGTGCAGACGGAAATTAAACGGATTTAAACCGGGGAAAAAGAACTTGACCGGGCTGTTTTCCAAAAGGTCCTTCTGGAATTCAACATAGTCTGCCGCGTTCCGCACCAAAAACACCGGATGGTTGATCATGATAAAGTCCTGCGTATTGGACTCGCTGTGCTCGACTCCCATAAGCTTGATCGCCATTCCACGACCGTCGCCGACCGAGTCGTCTTGCATTTTCCCGGAACTGTTGGAGCAGCGGATCCAGGCAGGGTAGGTGCGAGCCTCACCGAATATTCCGATTTGGAGTTCCTTGGGCAGTTTGTTGAGGATACGAAATTCTGCTTGCACGCAACCGTGAGCCTTGGCATGGACGTTTCTGTGGGCCGAGGCCGAGCCGTTCTTGGCTTCGGCCCGGGTGCTCTCTTCAATCATCTGCACTATTTGCCGGGTTGCCGCGTCCTCGTTTGCAGGGATGTCTTCATTATTGGAGGCGGCCCAGGAAGGGAGTGCGGACATGAGAACCAGACTTAATGGAAGGGGGAGAGCTTTGTTCAATATGGCTAACATTTTTATGTACTCCTGAAAATTCGTGGGAAAGCAATTTTTGTATGGATTTCCTTTACCCAAGAATGATCTACCATGTTGGTCATAGTCAGTTATACCTTGAGTTTCGTCGGTTATGTGTCGCACGGGAAGTCGTCATTGGCTGGGAATGACGTGACGAAGTTTGACCCGATGCGTCCGGTTGACAGTAGGACTTCATCATCCAGGCTAGAGGCAAGACCGTGTATAGAGTTCGAGCCGAAGTCATGAGGCTCTGTGCGATTCTTAAGGGGGAAGTTGCGGTAGCGTGTGGCTTGTCGACAGTGTCACGGAATTTTGGAGTTTGGCGCTTGGTGAGCTCGCCAATCATAAAACCGATGCCGACAGCCAGCAGCAAAGTTGCCGGCGCGGTCATCTGTTGGTGTATCTTCCGAACCAATGTAGCGGTGCGGATGCCGACCTCCTGTTGACGATTCAACACCTGCCGCTCGGCAGCATTGATTTGAGCTGTCAGGGACTTGGGTAGGTAGGGCGCCATCATGATTTCTCCTTGTCACGACGCTCTGGAGGCATGGGCCGAAGACCGCGGAGGGTTGCGGGGAATAGCAGATAACGTCTTTTGCGACGTATCACACCACAGAGAATCAACGAGAGTAACAAATTGAAAACGACGGCAAGCAGTATGGCGCTACTCGTTACGACGCCATACTCAACCAGCCACAGCACGACGGCGGCCAGGAATCCCAGCCATGCGCCGATAAGCAAAACGGCAACCATCACGCTTGCCATGACCATGGATACCAAGCTATCGCCCGCCCGTTGTGTTTCCAGCGCAGCGAGCCGGAAGCGATCATGGCTTAACCCACGTAACTCCTGCCATAACGACTGGGCATCTTCCAGCATACCCGAGTTTTTTGCCGGATCGCCGCGCGTTGCGGATTGTCCTGGAGTTTCACCATCTACGGCGTTCGGAGCCATGATGCTTGCCAATCTAACGGCCGCTTAACAGGCGGCTCAGCAGAAAGCCCGCCGCTACGGCGATACCCAACGACGTTATGGGGTTGTCATGAACATAACCACGGCAATGTTTCATCATTTGCTGCTCGGCATTTTTCAATTGCTCGCCTTTTTCGCCCAGCGCTTCTGTTGCCTGACTGGTTGCACTGGTTATCTTATCGACAACTTCATGTGCGGAAGCGGATGCTTTTTCTATAGTTTCCATAATAGTTTCCTCTCTATTTTGAACTGTTTGTCATGCGGGTTTATGGCGTCTTACAGTGTGTCGGACAGCAACAACTTAACAGACGACTCAGCAGAAAGCCGCCCGCTACGGCGATACCTATTGAGGTTATGGGATTGTCGCGGACATAACCGCGGCAATTTTCCATCAATTGCTGTTCGGCATTTTTTAGTTGCGCTCCTTTTTCGCCAATCGCTTCGGCGGCCTGATTGCTCGCATTGGCGATCTTGTCGACAGCCTCATGCGCAGAATGCGATACGTTGTCTATTGTTTCCACGATGTTTGCCTCTTTCGTTTGAGCCGCGTGCTAGTTACGGCGCCCAGATTTATAAAGTTCGACGGTTGACCTAACGTCGGCTCGATAGACGGCCCAGAACAAAGCTGACTGCTGCCGTGATAACCAGCGACGTTATGGGATTGTCGCGGACATAACCGCGACAATCCTTCATTAAGCGCTGCTCGGCATTTATCAGTTGTTCGCCTTTTTCGCCCAGTGTTTCAACGGCCTGATGGGTTGTACTGGCGATCTTATCGTAAGCCTCATTGGCCAGATCGGCTGCTTTGTCTATAGTTTCCATGATAGTTTCCTGGTTTATTTGAGGCGCATGTCATTCTTGACCGAATGTACGCCTTTAACGCTACGGGCAATTTCGATCGCTTTGTTAATATCGGCGCGCGAACTCACGAAGCCGCTCAATTGAACTACGCCCTTGAAGGTTTCAACATTGATCTCGGCGGAGCTTAAGCCGGGCTCATTTAATAGCTCCGCCTTAACCTTGGTGGTGATAACGCTGTCGTCAACATATTCTCCGGATCCCTCTTGCTTTTCCGTCGATGCGCAACCAGCGGCAGTCATTAACGTCAAGGCCAAAAAGAATGCGGAAAAAAATCTAATTAGGTCTTTCATGATTAAATCTCCAGTTATTTAAGTGACTATCCAGTAGGCTGATGAAATCCTTCGACAGATTTCAGGGTAAACGGTCTACGGAGATAAGTTCTAAGTACCAATTAAGACTCGGCTTGCGGTCAGGTGCTGTATTACAGGTCTGTGCCGAATGTATCTCAAACCTTGAAAATACTTTAACCGCAAAACTAGTCGCAGTCGGTACGGTAGAACACATATAAGGGTCGAGGAAAATGCATTCAGGACATGTTGCGTCCCATACCCTAAAAACCGCAGTTTACCCACGGAAGACACTAAATAAATCGGCAAGTTGTGTGATTTAGCTATCTACCCTTTAGGCGATACTCTACAGGTCTGTATTTCTCTGAATATTTTCGTGCCGCCTAAAACTTTTCGTGGACGAAATGATTTTCCTAGGATAGCGATAGATCCAGACCGCTTGGCACAGCTATTTATGCAAACACACATCTAATAACGAATTCACTTGATAGGTAATAGCGCATATTGATTGAAAAAGCCGAATCCCATATTCTGAAATCATTTGTACGGCACCAACCTGTTTTTTAGGTTAATAGTGCTGAGGGTGATTCGCCGTTAGGCAATCTACAGCAACTGACGAGGGGCAAATATCTGTCCATGCAGTCATGCCGCGAAGCCGCCTACGCAACTATATGGATGTTGGATTGAAACAGTGGCCGTATTCCACAACGTCTTTACATCAATCTACTATTAGTGGTGTTTTACATGGAAAACCTTAGCTTACTAAGGCATAGGATAATTAACAATCTCACGGCTAAGCGTACTGAAAAAGTTGCCGATGCCGCGGTTATTTTATGGGAGCAAATGGCGGCCCAAATCATTTTAATTATTGGTCAAGGTGGTTTCAATTCACTTTACGAGCGAAGCCTGTTCCTTACCCAGTCAACGTTTCCTTGGCTATCGGCGGACTCAACCGCATCACAGACGGGGCAACGATTCGTGGAATTAAAAAAAAGCCTTGAAGGGCAGTCTCTTATGCAAGCCCGCGAAGCCAACAGTCTGCTATTGATCACTTTTACCGACATTCTGGCCTCGTTAATTGGTGAGCAGTTAACGACCAATATCTTACGCTCGTCATGGGGCAATGGCGCTTTGGCTAGCTCCGGCAAGGAGTTCAAAAATGAATAAAAAAGTAAGCATCCGTCTTTTGAAAACGGGTGTGCCTGGTCTGGATAATTTGTTGGGAGGAGGCCTGCCGGAATTTTCATTCAACCTGATTGCGGGCTCACCGGGAAGCGGAAAAACAACACTCGCTCACCAGATCATGTTCTCATTGGCAAGCCCGACAAATCACGCGCTGTTCTTCACTGTACTCGGAGAACCCGCCTTGAAGATGCTCCGTTATCAACAGCAATTTTCGTTTTTTGATATTAATAAAGTCAACAAATCGATCCGTTTCGTCAACTTGTCTGTAGATCTTCTGGAGGGAAATCTTGAGCGTGTTTTGTCTCGCATTGCCGAAGAAGTGAAAGACTATGCGCCGGGTTTAGTATTTGTCGATTCGTTTCGATCAGTCGTGAAGTTAGCTAGGCAGAAGGAACGGGGGGAATCTGAACTGCAACGGTTCATCCAGCAACTGGTCATGAAAATGACCAACTGGCAGGCAACAACATTTTTAGTCGGTGAATATTTGACCTCGGAATCGGAGTCCAACCCTGTTTCTACTGTGGCAGATGGCATTTTGCGGCTTTCACAAAATTTGCACCGCAATTCAGTCGTACGCAAGATTCAAGTGGTCAAGATGCGTGGTCAATCCCAATCGCCAGGTTTGCATACGTTTCGTATCAGCAATGAAGGGATCCAGGTTTTTCCGCGTGCGATTATCAATCGGGACGCAACGATTGGGGCGGCAATGAATATATCCACTGGCCAGGAACGCATTTCGATGGGAATCCCCGGCCTGGATGAAATGCTGGGCGGCGGCTTGCCGGTTGGATATTCGCTGCTCGTGGTAGGGCCGTCCGGTTCGGGGAAAACTATATTGGCGACGGAATTTCTCGCGGAAGGCGTACGCCTGGGCGAACCCGGCGTAATTGCGGCGTTTGAGAAAAGCCCGAGCCAACTGCTGAATACTAAGCTGTATGCGTTGGTCAAGGCTGGACAAGTCGGGGTGATCAACACCCGTTCTTTGGATATGTCGCTTGATGAAACTTTACATGATTTGATCGAAATGATTGATCGCACGCAGGCAAAACGCGTGGTTATTGACTCCTTATCCGGATTTGAGTTATCCCTGGCACCCGAGTTTAGCGAAGATTTTCGCGGATCCCTGTATAGGATGGTTGCCGAGCTTACCGGCATGGGCATGACCATCTTCATGACTACCGAACTGGAAGACCGTTACACCGATTTGCGCTTTAGCCCATTTGGCAGTGCGTTTCTCGCTGACGCGATTATCATGCAGCGCTATATCGAAATCGAAGGTCAATTCAAACGTGTCCTTTCGGTTGTTAAAGTCCGTGGCAGCGGGCATAGCAAGGATATTCGCTTGTTTGACATTACAGACGAGGGCATCATCATTGGCGAGATCTTAACCGGGTATGTCGGAATCATGTCGGGCCGGCCCACTGTGGCAGACTTTAACCAGAATAATCCGGTGATAGGTATCGGAGGCGGTAATGAATAGAAATGAAAATGACGACACTTCTTCTAATGGCTCTGATTCAGGTCAGCCGGGCATGATTAGCCGGCATAAAGACAGCTTGCACGAGAACTACGAAAAATACATTAATCGACGGGAAAGCACTGTCATTGCCAATGAGGAGGCCGTTACAAGCCGCGAGAAATTGGCGACTGCTCGGGAAGATGCCGCGCATGTTCGTGAAAATGCAGCCGACTTGCGAGAACAGACGGCGACTTCGCGTGAAGAAGCCGCCTATCAGCGCGAAAGAAAAGCCGCCTCACGCGAAGATGCGGCCCATCTGCGTGAAGGGAATGCCAGCTCTCGTGAAGACGCGGCTCACCTACGCGAAGGGGAAGCCAGTTCGCGTGAAGACGCTGCCCACCTGCGCGAAGGGAAAGCCAGCTCGCGTGAACGGAGAATTCAAGTGGCAGAGACGATACAGGCTGCCTCCGACGATCACGTCACTATGTTGCAGCAAGCAAACGCACATCTGGTTATCGCGACCATTGAAGCGCAGAAACTGGCCGAACAAGTCCAAATGGCTAAAGACCAGCTGGACCATTTAGCGCATCATGATGCGCTGACCGATTTGCCTAATCGAATGCTGTTGCAAGACCGTCTTAATCAGGCGATTGAGTTGGCCCGCCGTCAAGGCAGGCAACTTGCGGTGATGTTCATGGATCTGGATCGGTTTAAACACATTAACGATTCTTTGGGGCATCCGGTTGGCGACCAGTTGCTACAGTCGGTTGCCCAACGTCTGTTGGCTTGTGTCCGCCACTCGGACACCATCAGTCGCCAGGGAGGGGACGAGTTCGTGTTGTTGCTTTCTTTTATTGAACACGCAGAAGACGCCGCGCTGTCTGCGCAAAAGATGCTTGCATCGATCTCGCAGCCTCACCACATTGAGGGGCACGATCTCCATATCAATGTGAGTATCGGCATCAGCATCTACCCCGATGATGGTCGGGATGCAGAGACCCTGATCAAGTGTGCGGACACCGCGATGTACCATGCCAAGGAAAGCGGGCGCAATAATTACAAATTTTTCGAACAAGGCATGAATGATAGGGCCGTTCAACGGCAATCCATCGAAGCCGACCTGCGCGGCGCATTGGAACGGCAGGAGTTTGTGTTGTACTACCAGCCGAAAATAAATCTTCACAGCGGCGCGATTGTCGGCGTTGAGGCGCTGATTCGCTGGCGGCACCCTGAACGCGGATTGGTATTGCCGACGCAGTTCGTTTCTATAGCAGAAGATTGTGGACTGATCCTGCCGATAGGTCGCTGGGTGCTGCACGAAGCTTGTCACCAGGCCCGGATCTGGCAACAGGCTGGCTTGCCGCCAATAACCATCGCAGTCAATACCTCCGCCATCGAATTCCGTGACAAGAATTTTCTCGCAAACATACGTGCAACTCTTGAGGATATAGGCCTGGAGCCTCGCCATCTGGAACTCGAATTGACTGAAAGCTTGCTGATGGAGGATGCTGAGTCGAGCGATTCAGTGCTGCATGCCCTCTCGAATATGGGCATAAAACTTGCGATCGATGATTTTGGCACCGGCTATTCCAGCCTAAGTTATCTGAGACAGTTTCCTATTGATACGCTGAAGATTGATCAGTCGTTCGTGAACACGATGACCAGCAATGCTGACGATGCTACCATTGTCAGCGCAGTGATTGGCATGGGGAAGAGCCTTAACAAGCAAGTCATTGCAGAGGGCGTGGAAACAGCAGAGCAGTCCGCATTTCTTCTGGCTCTGCATTGCGATGAGGGGCAAGGCTGTTATTTCGGCTGTGCGATGACAGCAGAGGCGCTCACCAGCTTACTGAAAACCGGCATATCACTTAGCCTTACCGATTGATGACTTATTAAGTGCATGTTTTGACTTTCTGGACTTATGGGTGGAGCGCTTTTTCTTGACGGATTTAGTCTCAATCTTGACCTCACTGGTGCCGTCCTTTTTCATATCGAGCTTTTTAGCCGCTGCACCGGAAAGATCGATGACCCGGTTTTCGGCAAACGGGCCTCGGTCATTGATTCTGACCTCGACCTTCTTGCCGTTCTCGAGGTTGGTTACTTGTGCCTTGGTTCCCATCGGCAAACTTGGATGGGCGGCTGTCATCTCTTTTTGGTTAAAAGTCTCGCCATTGGCGGTTTCCTGGCCTTGAAATCCTGGGCCATACCATGACGCCTCGCCGACCTCCTTGTGAACAGGCTTGCTGGCGGCACTCTCTTTCTCTTGCTGCGACTGTTTGCCTTGCCCGTCCGAGTGTTCCGAGGTGCAGCCGGAAACAATCAAAGCGCCTAGCAAGGTTACTCGAGACATCCCTGAAAGCCATTTATGGATGTGCATGGTTCTGCTGGCCGAGGTATCGTAACGCTTAAGGGTTTGATGTGGCATGTGCTCTCCTGTCTAGTGACTGGTCTGCCTTGGTGACGTCAGTTTCCGGGTTGCGCGTTGTTCAAATGAAGCGTCTCGCGTCTAGCCAGCTTATAACCAAGTACAGCGGGTAAAGAACGTGCATGAAATAAAATCACTCATGAAGATTGTGTAGGAGCGGATTTATCCGCTCAAGGTGAATGAATTTGCCTCCTACAGATGCTTTTAAGTTTTGTCGTAGTGTTTTTGTCGGTGTTTATTTTCTGCTGTGGTCTGACAATATGCCAAATTGCCGAGAGAGTCTGTACGCCAGCGCACAAATAGCGTGGTCAGGCAAATTTGGTGAGCGTCAGCTCATTAACGAATGAGGGGGCTTGTGCAAAACAGCATCAAGGGAAGCGAACTTATCTTGTTACTGCCGCTTTGCGATTTCTACATAGCTGTTTTCGCTTGAATGAGCTATGTCAGCGGACTCGGGGGGGGGCAGTAGGCGATCAAATTCCGTTCTGACCACTTGGTAGCATTCACAGACCCGCGCTTCCAATCCCGGCCTATCCAGTACCGTGATATGGCCGCGGCTATAATTAATCAACCCGGCTTGCTGCAATTTTCCGGCGGCTTCCGTTACGCCTTCGCGGCGCACGCCCAGCATATTGGCGATCAATTCCTGGGTCATGGTCAACTCGTTCTCATCAAGCCGGTCGATGCTTAGCAGCAACCATCGACAGAGTTGCTGATCTACGGAATGATGCCGATTACAGACGGCTGTTTGTGCCATCTGGGTAATCAGTGCCTGGGTGTAGTGCAGTAACAAATTATGTAACGTTGCTTCACGACGCCCGCCAAAGCGGTCGAATTCCTGCATAAGCTGATGTGCTTTCAGCCGATAGGCATAGCCTGCGCTTTGCACGACGGCTCGATTAGGCATGGTTCCACCGCCCATGAACAGCGCGACACCAATGATACCATCGTTGCCGACGACGGCGATTTCGGCCGATGCGCCATTTTCCATGACATAAAGCAGCGATACGATGCAGTTCGTCGGGAAATAGGCGTGATGCAACTCATCTCCCGACTCGTAAATGACTTTGCCCAGCGGCATCTGAACCAGTTCCAGATTTGGGAAAAGGCGCTCATATTCATCTGACTGCAGGGTACCGAGGAGATAGTTTTGTCGAGGGCTGTGTGGGGCAGTCATAAGCAATCTTCCGGGGTCAAATCGAATGGCCTCACTGAATGGGGCTAGTAGAAACCCAGGAGGTTATAAGGGTTAGAATTCTAGGGATTTTATACCACAGGGTAGTCTAGCGTTCAAGTTGCTAATCGGCTTGGGCAAAGCGAGGCAGGATCAGGTAATGAGTATGGAGTACCGGCAATTTTGTATCCATCTTATCAGTGGCTTTATGTGTGTTACCGTACTGACGACGACAAGTGTTAGGGTTAAGCTGTTTTTCAGTGGCTGAAACGACGCGGTTCCTTTTAAAAAAAACAGGCTCTTTGCCGTGATGATATTGAATAATCGTCGTTCAAGCTTTTTATCCTTAAGTCCCTGATTGCGGTTTAACTCGGAGGTTTTTATGAAACATATCACGCTACGCTCCAAATTGAGTCTACTGACCTTATCGGCTATCTTGGTTCTGCCGGGTTGTTCCCAAAGTTTGGTCAAGGATGACACTCGTTCTTCCAGCGCTGGCACTAGCCATTGCTCCGGTTCCGAGTGGGTGGATGACTCTACCCTGGCCGTGTTGCCGATTCCCGTGGTGGCGTTTTTTATGCCCCACACCGATCTTAATGACATCAAGGCCGATGACTACCTCAAGCGGTGCGGGGACAGCTCCAAGTTGGTCAACCGGGAGGTGGACATGGGGCATGGAGCCTGTGTCCCCGCTGTGCTGACCAGAATCCTGACATTGGGAATATGGCAATGGTGCCCTGCCACTGTTTCCTGGGAAGCTGACGTACGGCCCTGAGTAACAAGTGTTGGTTCCTTCCGAGTTGTCGGAAAACCTAGAGTTCAATCTAATCCCTTGTATGTGTGCCACCGCACATACAGGGGCGACAGATCCTGTATGCTGTGTCTGAAGTCGTTATTCCTTACGGCTCAAGGAAAAATTCTTATGAGGCGATTGCACTTAGCATTTATCCTTCCTTGTATTCTGTTCAGCTTCCCTGCTGTTGCGGAACAGAAGTTGATTAAACCACAAACCCAAGGCGAGGTTACATTCGTCAACGGTGGAGTAGGAAGCGATGAACAAAATGCAATGCAAGCCTTGGGGCCTGACTATAACTTGCGCCTGCTATTTTCGATAAATGGTGCAGGAGAATATGCCAGTGACGTGAAGGTTCGTATCGCGGACTCAAGCGGCAACGTCCTCCTGGAAACCGTCTCTGACGGCCCGATGCTATTCGCCAAACTTAAGCCAGGCCGTTACAGTGTAACCGTTGACCGGGACGGTCAGGTCGTCAAGAACACGGCAACGCTCGCAAGTACAACAAAGAGGACTTCGCTGTCGATCACTTGGCCCCGAGAGCACCGGGACTAAAATGGTATCTTGTGTTACTCCGTAAACAAATGTTATTTAAAGCCGTCTCCTGATTCATCCCTTGCACGTGTCGACTATTCATCCGGCTGCTGCAAGGGATTGCTCATTTCCATTCTAACCTAAAATACCCCCCCAAATGAAAGACGCAAAGATAGCACCCCTAACAGTACAGCAATATGCAGAAATCTCCGAAGATATTCACGACGAAACCCATAGGGTTGAACGCCGGGATGACGGCAGGAAAGTGTGAAGGACACCCTGAATACGGCGACATTATCCTTGTTTCATCTGAGCTTGGCGGCTGTTTAATGATTCATTTCTAACCAGCCCACCGCTGTGTATGGGGATGTATGATGTCGGTAGAACATGCCGGGAAGTGAGGCGCAGGCGGTTGAATTCTTTTTGGACCACTTGGTAGCACTCGCAGGCTCGTGCTTCCAATCCCGGCCTATCCAGCACAGTGATGTGTCCCCGGTGGCAATCAATCAATCCTGACTGCTGCAATTTTCCGATTGCTCCCGTGATACCTTCACGGCGCACTCCGAGCATGTTGGCGATCAATTCCTGGGTAACGATTAACTCGTTCGAAGGGAGGCGGTCAAGGCTTAACAGCAGCCAGCGACAGAGTTGCTGATCCACGAAATGATGGCGATTGCAAACAGATGTCTGTGCTATCTGGGTCATCAGCCCCTGGGTATAACGCAGCAATAAATTGTGCAGCGCTCCGTTGCGGACTCCCCCTGCTCGGTTGAATTCCTGCAAAAATAGTTGCGCCCGCAATCGATAGGCGTAACCAATGCTTCGCACCACAGCCCGATTAGGCATGCTTCCTCCGCCCATGAACAGGGAAACACCTATGATGCCATCGTTGCCGATCATGGCGATTTCGGCCGGAGCGCCGCTCTCCATTACGTAAAGCATCGATATGATGCAGGTCGTGGGGAAATAAGCGTAACGCAACTTGTCACCGGGCTCATAGATAACCTCTCCGAGCGGCAATGCGACCAGTTCAAGATGAGGGGAAAGGCGGTTGTATTCGGTGGCGGATAAGGAATCGAGAATATGGTTTTGCCCAATGTTATGGTTATGCGGTTCAATCATAAGTAATGTCCCTATCTTTGTATTAAGCATTGAAAAACTATATGAACCATCAAAAAAGGCCTCTATTGCATTGAGCCTGCAGAATATATTGTCCAGCTTTTTCAAACAATAAGTGCGAATACCTAATGTGCGTTACCGTACCGACTGTGTTTAATATTGTGGTTACCCTGTACATTGGCGGATGAAGAAGCGCCGCAATACGGTAAGGTCAGCCGCCTAATCCTAGGGGAGTTATCATAAGTACTTAGACCATTCGCCGCCGCAATGTCTTGCTGCGGCGTTTTTTTTATAGCGTCGGCCTCACCCGACAGAAAGGTTTCAGTTATCGGTCTTAATACGCTGACCGATAGCCCTAACAGAAAATGTGAACTCAGGGAAAACATACCATGCTAACAGAGACTTTTTCACTTCCTGGCTCAGCTCCTACCTACACCGGTCCATCCCATGCCTCGACAAATTTGGACAGCGCGATTGATCGAGCCAGAACGCAGCTTCTTAGTTTGCAAAATGAAGAAGGTTATTGGGTATTCGAGCTTGAAGCGGATTGTACTATTCCAGCCGAGTACATCCTGATGATGCACCACATGGACGAAATCGATCCGGTACTCCAGGCCAAGATCGCCAATTTTCTTCGCTCCCAACAAAGCGTGGACGGCAGCTATCCTCTGTATACAGGCGGTCCGGGCGACATCAGTTGCACCGTCAAATCTTATTACGCGATGAAAATGGCTGGCGACTCTATCGATGCAATGCATATGTTCAAGGCTCGGGAATGGATTTTGGCCCAAGGAGGTGCCGCCAGGGCTAATGTCCTGACCCGCACCACGCTGGCCATGTTCGAGCAGATTCCCTGGCGCGGCGTACCTTTCATCCCCGTGGAAATCATGCTGCTGCCCAAATGGTTCCCGTTTCATCTGGATAAAGTGTCCTACTGGTCGCGCACCGTGATGGTTCCGCTATTCATACTCTGCACTTACAAAGTCAAGGCGCGTAACCCACACAAGATCGGTATTGCCGAACTGTTCGTTACGCCGCCGGATAAAGAGAAACATTATTTTTCCCACGTCAAAACACCGCTAGGCAAGGCCATACTGGCACTTGATCGTATAGGGCGATTGATGGAGCCGTTGATTCCGGAATTCATCCGCCGGAAGGCTACCGCAAAGGCGCGTGACTGGTTCATGGAGCGATTGAATGGTTACGATGGCCTTGGGGCGATTTTTACGGCGATGGTTAACGCTTATGAAGCTATGGATTACTTAGGGTTTCCTGCCGACAATGAACAGCGGCGGATCGCCAGAGAAGCTATCGAGCGTTTGCTGGTCATCAAAGATGCTATGGCCTACTGCCAGCCCTGTGTTTCTCCTGTCTGGGATACCGCGTTGGTTGCTCTAACCCTGCAAGAAACCGACCTCCACCAACGCGATGCAACCACCCGGCAAGCCCTTAAATATGCTTTGCATTGGCTGGTCGGCAAGCAGTTGAAGGACGAACCGGGCGACTGGCGGATTCAACGTCCTGACTTGCCGGGCGGCGGCTGGGCTTTTCAGTTTGGTAACAGCTATTACCCCGATGTTGATGATACAGCGGTAGCGGCTCATGCTTTGGTTCAATCCAACGACAGGCTGTTTGCCGAGAATATAGAACGCGCAGGCATTTGGATAGCAGGCATGCAATCCAGTAATGGCGGCTATGGCGCTTTTGACGCCGACAACACCTGTTACTATCTCAACCACATTCCGTTTGCCGACCACGGTGCCCTGATTGATCCGCCAACCGCCGATGTCAGTGGCCGCTGCATCATGTTGCTGGGTAAGCTTGTCAACCAACACCCGGAATACCTGAAGGTCATCGACAGCTGCGTCGATTATTTGCGTAAGGAACAGGAAACGGACGGCTGCTGGTTCGGCCGCTGGGGTACTAATTATATTTATGGCACTTGGTCCGTGCTGACCGGTTTTGAAACCGTAGGCATACCCAAGCACGATCCTTGTATTCGCAAAGCCGTTGCTTGGCTTAAATCCAAGCAACGTGCCGACGGTGGCTGGGGCGAGGACAATTACAGCTATTACGACACCAGGATTCGTGGCCAATTCCATACCAGCACAGCATTCCATACCTCGCTTGCCTTGCTGGCATTGCTGTCGGCTGGTGAAGCAAGATGCGCTGAAGTCGAAGCCGGGGTAAATTATCTACTGAAAAACCAGCAGGCCGATGGATTTTGGAAAGACGAAAGTTTCAATGCCCCCGGCTTTCCCAAGGTGTTTTATTTGAAATATCACGGTTATGATAAATTTTTCCCGCTTTGGGCACTGGGCCGTTACCGTAATGAAGGTCTCACTGTCGTGTAAAGTGCGCTGCAATATACGCGGTTGATGATTTTAGACGACCTCTATGACGCAAGTGAAAAACACAGGCTCTACGCTTGTCATAGAGGCATACATCGCCAAATACGTTATCAAGCTTACTTCGATTGCTCTTTTTTTTGCAGATGGATTTCAGCCTCTTTGGCGGCATCGGCAGCGGCTTTGGCACGTCCTTTTTTAGCATATCCCTTGGCTTTTTCAATGTCTTCGAAAGTAGCTTTGTCGTGTTCAGCT
>Ga0208789_1000409_pt1 | contig 42216 bp, 29 predicted proteins | sample Methanotroph_Enr_FD_187368 | JGI IMG/M metagenome (GOLD analysis project Ga0208789, IMG submission 187368) | Enriched soil microbial communities from Old Woman Creek wetland in Ohio, USA - Methanotroph_Enrichment_5 (SPAdes) (version 2) | ecosystem: Environmental > Terrestrial > Soil > Wetlands...
GAAAAGTGCTGAATAACATGCAAAACCTAGTAGAAGTCTCACGTTGATGCGGAGTGTTGTCTACTAAGTGTTGCATTATAGTGGCTAATCCCCCTTATAGCCATTGATAATTTTTTCGTGGAGTTAGTGTTTATTGATAGGTAAGCGCTTAATGATAGTTTTCACGATCAAAATTATTGTAATGATTGTCGTCGTCATTGCTATGTTAGCGGCCGTTTCGATGCTCGTTATCTCGGTCGTGCTGGTGATGCCTTGAATAATTATTTTCCCAATGAGGCCGGGCATTGGATTGATCATGACGATGATGATGTGGAAAATAAGCATTGCCCGAACCGTAGCCGTTATCATAATGTTCAGGCCTTTCGCCGTAATGGTTTCTGTGCATAATGGTATATCCGTTGCTGTACCCGGCATTACCCGAATAATAGGCATAGTGTCGTGGATAAGGCGCACAAGCACAGGACAACAGAGTAAAACCGGCAAGCAGCATTCTTTGGATGATTGAGTTCATGGGTATAGTCCGTGACAGTTAACCTGGGCTAAACAATATCTGTAGACGGCTGAATGCCGGATGAATCGAAAAATTACACGTTAAGCATTATCAGTTTCTCCTTAACCCGTTTCAGGGATAAAGACATAATTAAAAGGAATAGCATGGAATACCAAGTAGTTGACGCGCGAATCACCCCTGAAGGCCGTTTGGATGTGTTGTCCAAGGCCGAAGTAACCAAGTTGCTTGATACCAGTCAGGGCGGGTTGTACCGGTTGTTTCGCAATTGCTCGTTGGCAGTATTAAACTGCGGCAGCACCATGGATGACGGCAAGGAATTGTTGGAACGTTATCCCGATTTTGAGATACGCGTCGTGCAGGAACAGCGCGGTATTAAACTGGAAGTCAAGTCTGCTCCCGCCCATGCTTTTGTTGACGATAAAATGATCAAAGGCATCAATGAACATTTGTTTGCGGTGTTGCGGGACATTATCTATGTCAGCGACGAGATCAATAATAATCCGATGTTTGACCTGGACAGCTCGGACGGTATCAGCAGCGCCGTATTCCATATCTTGCGCAATGCCAATATCCTGCGTCCGATGGTTACACCGAAGTTGGTGGTGTGTTGGGGCGGACATTCGATCAGCCGCAAGGAATACGATTACACCAAGGTAGTCGGCCACGAGATGGGCCTGCGCGGGCTGGATATTTGCACCGGTTGCGGGCCGGGTGCGATGAAAGGCCCGATGAAGGGAGCAACCATCGGTCACTCCAAACAGCGGATAAAAAACGGCCAGTATTTGGGGATAACCGAACCCGGCATTATTGCTGCCGAATCGCCCAACCCGATTGTCAATGATCTGGTGATATTGCCGGATATTGAAAAGCGCCTGGAAGCCTTTGTCCGTACCGGGCATGGCATAGTCGTGTTTCCCGGCGGCGCGGGCACGGCGGAGGAAATCCTTTATATACTGGGCATCCTGCTACATCCTGAAAATAAAGACATGCCGTTTCCGCTGATATTCTCCGGCCCTGACAGTTCAGAGGATTACTTCAAGGAGATTGACCGTTTTATTGCCGGTACCTTGGGTGAGGCTGCACAGCAGCGTTACAAAATCATTATTGACGATCCTGTGCAGGTCGCTCGTGAAATGCTGGCGGGCATTCAGCAAGTGCGGCAATTCCGTAAAGAAACGGGCGACGCCTACTATTTCAACTGGTTACTTAAGATCGATCATGTGTTTCAACAGCCGTTTCTACCGAGCCATGACAACATGAGTAATTTGGCCTTGCACAAAGACCAGGATACTCATCTGCTCGCCGCCAATTTGCGCCGCGTATTCTCAGGCATCGTAGCGGGCAACGTAAAAGACGAGGGGATACGCGCGATCGAGCAATACGGTCATTTTGAAATTAATGGCGATCCGGACATCATGGCGCTGATGGATTCATTGCTAGCCTCATTTGTTGCGCAACACCGTATGAAATTGCCGGGCAAGAAATATGTGCCGTGTTATAAGATTATTAAATAATGAGGCTTATGATTTAGTTACAGGCGATTAACAATCTTTTATTCACCACGAAGACACGAAGGACACGAAGTTTTATTTCTTCGTGTCCTTCGTGTCTTCGTGGTGATAATTTTTTTAAGTTTTTTGAATGATCTTTTGTATTATCAATGAGAAGTTACCGTAATTGCAGGGTGCGCCTTTTTAAACTTGACCTTGTAGCATTGCCCGCATCATGAAAGTCATTCTGACCGAAAAACCCTCTGTCGCCCGCGACATAGCCAAATGCCTGAATATCAATAACAAACGCGACGGTTATTTCGAGGGCAACGGCTATCAGATTACCTGGGCGTTCGGCCATCTGGTCGAACTGAAAGAACCGGATGAATACAACCCAGCCTGGAAACGCTGGACTTTGGAATCCCTGCCGATAATCCCCGAACAATTCGGTTTAAAAGCCAGGGGCGACGCCTCCGCGCAGAAACAGCTCAACACCATCAAGCACTTGTTCAAGACCGCCGACGAAATCATCTGCGCGACCGATGCCGGAAGGGAAGGGGAGCTGATTTTCAGGTACATTTTGTCCTGGAGCGGATGCGTACAAAAACCGTTTAAACGCCTGTGGATCAGCTCCTTAACCGACGATGCGATACGCCAGGGTTTTGCCAAGTTGCAGGAGGGTCATGCTTACGACGGACTTTATCGCGCCGCCAAGTGCCGTAGCGAATCGGACTGGATCGTCGGCTTGAATGCCACCCGGCTTTACACCCTCAAATTCGGCCAGCAAGGCGGCTTATGGACCATAGGCCGCGTACAAACGCCTGTGCTGGCGCTGATCGTGCAAAAAGACTTGGACATCAGCAGTTTCGTGCCCAAGGATTTTTGGGAATTGCACACCTTGTATCGGAATGCCGATTTTCAATATGCCGGCGGGCGCTTCGATAACAAAGCCGATGCCGAAACCCTGTTAAGCCAAATCGCGGAACGGGATTTTCAAGTTGACAGCGTTAAGGGCAAGCGGGAATTAATCAGTCCGCCGTTATTGTACGATCTGACCGATCTGCAAAAAGACATGAGCATTCGCCACGGCCTGACTGCCGATCAAACCTTAAGCTGCGCCCAGCAGTTATACGAAAAAAAGCACGTCACTTATCCGCGTACCGACAGCCGTTATTTAACCAACGACATGAAGCCGGGCATGAAGCCCTTGCTGACGAAATTAAGCACGAATTTTGGGCCGCAGATTGAGCCGATCGATCTTGACAAGCTGACACTGAGCAGCCGCATATTCAACGATGCCAAAGTAAGCGATCACCATGCGATCATACCAACGACCGCCTTGCCGGGTTCGCTATCCGGCCACGAAGCCAAAGTCTACGAAGCGATTGTCCTGCGCTTTATTGCGGCGTTTTATCCGCCTTGCGTCAAGCAAATTACTACTGTTTTGGGCAGTATTCATCTCCCTCTCCCTCAGGGAGAGGGTCGGGGTGAGGGGGAGATAAAAGATGCATCCTCCATCGTAAAATTCAAAACCACCGGCACCATTATCGAATCGCCCGGCTGGCAAGCCTTGTATAAAAACGACGCCTTAAAACAGTCCGATAAGGAATTAAAAATCCTGCCCAACTTTGTTGAAGGCGAAACCGGTCCGCAGCAGCCCTCGGTAAACCAGGGCAAAACCACGCCGCCCAAGCCTTATAACGAAGCCAGCTTGCTCAGTATCATGGAGTCGGCAGGAAAGACCTGCGACGACGAACAACTCAAGGAAGCGTTAAAAGAAAAAGGCCTAGGCACACCGGCAACCCGAGCCTCGATTATCGAGGTGCTGATCAAACGCAACTATATCCAGCGGCAAAAAAAGACCTTGGTCAGCACCGAATCGGGACGGCATCTTATCTCCATCATCGCCGACGACAGGCTGAAATCGGCGGCGATGACCGGCGAATGGGAGGCTAAACTCAAAAAAATTGAACATAACGATTACGACCCCGACCGGTTCATGACCGAGATCATCCAATTTACCCAGAAAATAAAAGACCAATCGGATAAACCGCTTTACGATCGAAGCCGCCTGGGCGATTGTCCGTTGTGCGGGCATCCCGTTATCGAAGGCAGGAAAGGCTACGGTTGCAGCGACTGGAAAGCCGGTTGCCAATTTGTGTTATGGAAGGAAATGTATGGCGTACCGGTCACTCCGGACATGGCCTGCCAATTGCTGCAAAACACCCGGACTTTAAACAGCTACGCTATCAAGCTGGACGATGAAGTCTTTAATGCACAATTGACCCTTAATAAACAAGGCGAAACGGGTTATATCAAAGCCGAGTCAGGACAACGGGCTAATGAAAAAGAAGCCATTGCCGATTGTCCGCTATGTAACGGCAAAATCATCGAAACGCCAAAAGCCTACAGCTGTAGCGAATGGCGCAACGGCTGCAAAATGGCGATTTGGAAAACCGTCGCGCATAAAAAAATCACCGTTGCAATGGCTAAAAAAATACTAAGCAAAGGCGAAACGGGAATTTTAAAAGGCTTTAAATCGGCTAAAGGCACCGAATTCGAAGCTAACCTGAAGCTGGTCGACGGTAAAGTTGAAATGGATTTTGCCGGGCGATAATTAAGATTGCATTTGAGAGCCGGCACTCACTGAAATACTTCGTTAATGGCAGTAATATGCCTATGGGAACCAAAAATAATAAGGTAATAAACTGATTTTTATAGACTTAACTGAATTATCGCAGCCTTGAATTCGTCTATTTTTTAAACAGCTTCATAAAGCTCAGTGTAATGAGTGTAAGATATATACTACATCGCTCATCAACAATGGCACTTTCTTTTCGGCTGGAAAGAGGCGATCTAAAAAAACGGATTTCGGCAAGCAAAAACTATAAGCCGTGATTAAAGTCATAAAGATAGTAAGACTCCTGTATGGATAAATCAATCGACGCCCTCGGGCCTCTATCCCTGAATACTCCGACCGGCCCGGCTTATCCTAATGCCGGACGTGGCGCCGACAGAATGTTTCCCATCATCGGTATCGGCGCCTCGGCGGGCGGGCTTGAAGCGCTCGAACAATTTTTCAGCCATATGCCCGATAACATGGGTATCGCTTTCGTCGTTATTCAACATATGGCCCCCAACCAAAAGGGCATGTTGCCGGAATTGCTGCAACGCGCAACGACGATGACGGTCGTGCAGGCTCAAAACCGTATGAACATAAAACCGGGTTACATTTATGTAAATCCTCCGGATAGAGAACTGTCCATCCTGCACGGTACGCTTTATCTGCTTGAACCGGTTGCAGCGCATGGATTGCGCCTGCCTATCGATGGTTTTTTCCGTAGCTTGGCCGAAGACCGCCGCGAGCAAAGCATCGGCATGCTGCTGTCGGGCATGGGCTCGGACGGTACGCTGGGCTTACGCGCGATCAAGGAAAAATCCGGCCTGGTACTGGTGCAGGATCCTGACGACGCCAGATACGACAGTATGCCGCGTAGCGTTATCGATGCCGGGTTGGCGGACATTATAGGTCCTGTGGCGGAACTGCCGGGGCGCATCATCAACTATCTTCAGCATCCTCCCAAAGGTATTGTTGCCGGTTTAGAATCGATATTGGAAGACAATTCCCTGAGTTCTCTCGGAAAAATTGTCACGCTGCTATGTGGCCGGACCGGTAACGATTTTTCGCTGTACAAGAAAAGTACGCTATATCGCCGTATTGAGCGCCGTATGGAACTGCATCGGATCGAACATATCGCCACCTATGTTCATTACCTGCGCGAAAATCCGCAGGAGCAGGATTTATTATTCAATGAACTGCTGATCGGTGCTACCGGCTTTTTCCGCGATCATTCGGTATGGGACGTTCTAAAGACCGGGGCGATACCCGCACTGCTGGCAAACTATCCGGAAGGCGCCACCATAAGAGCCTGGGTGCCGGCCTGCTCCACCGGTGAGGAAGCCTATACGCTGGCAATTATCTTTCTTGAAGCGATCGAACAGGCCAAGCCCCGCGCACCCTATTCGCTACAGATTTTTGCTACCGACCTCAATACCGATGCGATAGCGCATGCGCGTCATGGATTTTACGCGGCCCATAGCGTCGTCAATGTTTCAGCGGAGCGCCTGGACCGCTATTTTTATGCCGAAAATAACGGCTACCGGGTAAAAAACGAACTTCGCGAAATGATCATTTTTGCGGCGCAGAATATCATCAATGATCCGCCGTTTACCCGGCTGGATATATTGAGTTGCCGCAACCTGCTGATTTATTTTTCCGCCGATTTGCAGGAAAAACTGTTGCCGTTATTTCACTATGTATTAAACCCGCACGGTCTGCTGTTGCTGGGTTCCGCCGAAAGCATCGGCAACTTCGGCTATCTGTTTACACCCTTGGGCCCCAAAGTACGGCTCTACCGGCGTATTGACAATCCTTTGCCTAAACCCGAAGTGGATTTCCCGCATAAAAAAATTATTGCCGTGCCATCTGTCAGGCAGACAGCCGATGACGCAGGTCTGCCCGCCAATCTTCAGCAAGTGATGGATCAATTACTGCTTGCGCATTATGCCCCGGCAGCGGTGCTGGTTAATGCCGACGGCGATATTCTTTATTTTAGCGGTCACACCGGAAAATACCTGGAGCCTTCTGCCGGTAAAGTTAACCTGAATATTTATGCGATGGCGCGCGAGGGCTTGCGTCAGGCGCTGATCGGCTCGATCCGCCTGGCATTGCAGCACAATACAGAGGTACACCTGAACAGCCTGCAAATAATCGGGGACAGCGGCACACATACAATTAATGTGACGGTACAAGCTATCGAGCAGGTGCCGGCGCTACGTGGCAAGGTTATCATCGTGTTTACCGATGTCGCGACCATGCGTACCCGCAAACGCACTGACAAGCAGCCGCAACCCGAGGCTGTGCAACAAGCTCAGCTGGAAATACAGGCCTTGCGCGATGAAATGTTGTTTTTACGGGAAGAACTCAAAGCCGGCCATGAAGAGCGTCAGTTGGCAAATCAGGAAATGCTCATTTCCAAGGAAGAAATGCAGACGATGAACGAAGAAATGTTGACGGTAAATACGGAATTGCAAGCTAAACTGGATACGCTTCAGTGGATCAATAACGACATGCAGAATTTGCTGAACAGTACCGAAATTGCCACCGTGTTTCTCAATAACAATTTGCATCTGCGCCGCTTTACCGACCATACCACGCGGATCTTCAGATTGCGGCCGCAAGACGTAGGACGGCCGTTATCCGATATTGCGACCGACCTGGACTATCCGCTGCTGCAACAAGATGCAACAGAGGTGCTGAAAGCGTTGGTGGTTTCCGATAAACAAATCCAGACTCACGACGGGCGCTGGTTTGATGTACGGATCATGCCTTACCGCACTATGGATAATATAATAGACGGCGTAGTAATTACGTTTGTGGACATTAGTCTAGCCAAAAATCTTGAGCTGGCACTGAACGAGCACGCGATCGTAGCGATTACCGACCACAAAGGGGCAATTACCTATGCGAATGACAAGTTCTGCGCAATTTCCAAGTATTCGCGCGAAGAACTGCTCGGACAGGATCACCGCATTATCAATTCGGGGTATCATTCCAGGGAATTCATGCACAACTTGTGGCGAACCATCGGACACGGGCATGTCTGGAAAGGGGAAATCCGCAATCGCGCTAAAGACGGATCTCTCTATTGGGTGGATACCACCATTGTTCCTTTTCTTGGCGCGAAAGGTAAACCGTATCAATATGTGGCTATCCGTACCGTCATTACTCACCATAAGAAGAAAGCGGGGGGAAATTCGGCGGCGGATGACAATGCCAATTCGGGAATTTATTTGTAGCCGTTGCAACGGTATGGATTCCCAGCCCTAGACTTTGAAATAATAACCGATGTTACGCATTGGCCGTGAAAACCGCAAAAAGGCGGTTTGATAATAAATAACGGGCTGTGTGACCGATGAGGGTAGGGCGTGCCGTGCGCGCCTTAAGATTCCTGTTCCACGACCTGTTTAATAAGGTCGTGGAACAATCAAAAGAGTAAAAAATGCACAATAAAATGGGTTGGAAAAATAGTGTTTGCTTGAGTTTGTTTTGTTTGCTGCAAAGATACATAGCTTGGATTGCGGTTTTTTGTAATCCAACTTACTGCGGTCAAAAATATCGGCTTGAGAAAATCATCGGCTTAACCAACGCTATTGTTGTTCTGAGCAAAAAAACAAGACTTGACCTCTTCTTCTATGCCCAGGAGAGTACGGCCGCAGTTGCGGTGGATTGCTTGTCGGCGAGTCCACGGTACAGTTCTGCCCGCATAGCATCGTGGAGATGGATGATGAAAATAATCGTTAACGTGATTTTCCTGGTGTTGGGGCTGTTAGCAGGTGAGGCAATGGCGGCAACTTGCACCAGCAGAGCATCCGGTAACTGGAATTCATCGGGAACATGGAGTTGCACCTCGGGTTCGACGCCCGGATCTACATATACGGTGATTCTTGCATCTTCTTACACGGTTTCTCTAAATAATAACAACCGTACGGTTGCCTCGCTGACCATCAATGCGGGCGCAACCCTAAACGATGATGGACAAGATCTGACGGTTACCGGCAATGTGGTCAACAATGGTACTTTCGGGACGAATGGCGGTGCTTTGATAATGACCGGCACCAACGCCACGCTTTCGGGCTCGGGTACTTTCAATGATACGGATGTTCAGATTGATGCTAGTGGCATTTCTCTTCCAGTTGGCTCAAGCTTGAATTTTACCAATCAGGCGCAAGTTCGCGTCGGCAGAGACAGCGCCGGCACTTTCACTATTGAAGGCTCGATCATCGGCACCGACTTGGTTTCGGGCGACAGGATTTTACGCGTGTATCAAGACTCAAGCGTAACGATTAACGGCTCGATAACAGCTTCCAACGCTTACATCCATGTGGAACGGAATGCATCTGTTATCAACAACGGCACGGTTTCGGTGCAATACCTGGCGAGCGACAACAACGCGACCGCCGTTTGGACGCAAGGTGTCAATTCGTCCCTGAACTTGTCGCAGACACCTAGTAATACATGGCGTGGAACCCTTAATGCTTCGGCCACTGACAATACGGTAACGTACTCGGCGAACGTTACGCCGCTGACGCCCTCGTCCAACACCTACTACAACCTCGGGCATCCTAGTTGCGCCGCCGTTACCGGCTTCACGATTCTTGGTATCGGCCCCTGTGTTACAACTACGTTAGCTACAGGTCTTGATCCTGCCCCCGCAAGCGTCGCTCCAGGTGCGGCGGCAACCGATGTCAACCTATTTACTTTGCAAACGAGTAGTGGGTCGGAGGCCATATCTTCAGTTACAGTGAACCTGTCGACAAGTAGCGGAATCGGGCTACTCGCGATTACCGATAGCGCAGGTACGGTATTAGGTTCGACCGCGTCACCGGCAACTGGCTCCAATATCATTACAGTCTCGGGCGTGACGGCAACGACTACGCTCACCTCTTTAAAGGTTCGCGTAACGCCCTTGAGTCATGCTTTGATGCCTGCACCGCCCGGTGCCGCCTATACAATTACCGCACCCGTGACCGCCTGGGCTGGATCGAATATGCATGCGGGTAGCGACACGAATACCAACGCGCTGACTATCGACAACTTGTCTCCGACGGGTGCGACTGCAACCAGCGGTAGCGTAGGTGCTGCAAAGGCCTCGCTCAATTGGACCTCCTCCAGTGCCATGGACTTTAACACTACCAGCGGTTCAGTCGTGTATCGATGGGCAGGAACAGCTGGATTAGAAGTGCCGGGCGAAGGATCAACGGCTACCGTAGGCACCGCTAACGGAACAGCAACCGTGGCCTGTGTGGTTTCCTCTGCTGCATCCACAGCGCTCGTACGAATTGATGGTACAGGAGGCAGTGCAGATTGCACGACAACGGCCCTGACCATCGGGCAGGTCTATACCTATAAAGTGTTCCAGCAAGATTCCAGCGGCAACTACGATGTGGGTGTGACGATCGGGCCTATAACTCCTTACGGCGCGGTCAGCCCGACAGTATCGACAGTGGTTGCCAGTCCTACATCGGTAGCCGCGGACAACGCCACCTCGGCGACGGTTACGGTGACCTTAAAAGACAGTGCAAGTACACCGGTTCCGGGAAAAACAGTAACCTTGGCGGCGGGTTCGGGGAGCTCGGTTATCACTACGGTCGGCGGCACCACTAATGCCAGCGGCGTGGCCACGTTTACCGTTAAGAACGGTACCGTCGAAGGGCCGATCACTTACACGGCTACCGACACTACTGATTCGATTGTCGTTACACAAACCGCCCAAGTAACCTTTACTACGCCAACACTGTGTTTTTCCGATAATTTTGATCGCGGCACCGGTCTTCTGGCAACATCAAATTGGACTCGCACCAAGAGCGTTGGTACTACTTTTGATGCGGAAATTGTTAATAATCGTCTGCGCCTGACCGATGCTTCAACAAACCGGTCGACCGCCGTTCACTTGCAGCGCCTGTTTCCCGGTGCCGGTAATAAGGTCGAGGCGGTGTTTGATTTTTACGCTTATAACGGTTCAGGTGCAGATGGTGTGGTTATTACTCTTTCCGATTCTTCTGTCGCCCCTGTGGCTGGAGCTTACGGCGGGTCATTGGGGTATGCTCAGCGTACCGGGATTGATGGCTTTGCCGGTGGCTGGATTGGCGTTGGTTTGGATGAATACGGCAATTATTCAAACGCAACCGAGGGACGTGTCGGTGGTAATAATTTTTTGCCTGACAATGTAACCATTCGCGGTTCCGGCTCCGGCCAGAGCGGTTACAACTATCACACGAATGCGGCAGCCTCAGGTCTTGACAGTGCGGCATCCACGACCCCGGCTCCCGGTCACCGCTACAAAGTTATTGTGGATCATTCCGATGGTGTTCATGCTTATACGTCCGTAGATCGAGATACCACCGGAACGGGTAACAGCTACGTCAATATTATTCCTGTCTATGATGCCAAGGCGATTCCGACACAGGCGGCAGTGCCTCCTTACTGGTATTTTTCCTTCACCGGTTCAACAGGGAGTTCAAGCAATATCCATGAAATTGACAACCTTACCATTTGTACCGCGCAGCCCATTACTACGCCAACGCTCGATCATGTCCGGATTATTCATGATGGTAGCGCCCTGACTTGTGCGGCTGAGACTGTGACGCTGAAAGCTTGTGCCAATGCTGCCTGCAGCGCGCTCTATACCGGCAGCGTGACGGTGAGTCTCGCCGCAATCAGTGGGGCGACTTGGTCGTCTAACACGGTGACATTTACCGGCGGTCAGGCGCTGGTGACGTTGACCAAGGGTAGCGTCGGCACTGTCACATTGGGCGGCAGCGTCACTGCGCCCAGCAGCATGGCGGCAACCTGTTATAACGGCTCAACCAGCGGGAACTGTTCTCTCACTTATTCATCGAATGCCTGCGTCTTTGATGCAGTCGAGACTGGCGGTGCCGCCTATAGCCCAATCTATACCAAGCTTGCTGGTACTACCTTCAATCTTGATATTCGCAACCAGTCAGGCGTCAGCCAAACAGTTACCCAGGTCGAGATCGTTGATGCCAGCAGCGGCACCTGTAGCAGCTATAGCGGATTGGCTAACTCGACCACCAGCGGGTCATCTTGGAGTTTCACTGGTGCCCAAGTTCGGAACTTCGCTTTCAATTACGCTAATGCTGTGCGCGATGCCCGCATTCGCATTATCACTAACGCCAGCACCTCCTGTTCTTCCGATAATTTTGCTATTCGACCGACCAGTTTCAGTGTGAACTCTCCCAATGCTCTCAGTAGCACCGGGGGGGCTACAGCTACGCCGATTGTCAAGGCCGGGGCTGCTTTCGAGCTGGATGCGACTTCGGTAAATAATTACACCGGCACTGCCGTGATTAATAACAACAGGGTCGTAGCTCACAGCGGTGCTGCGCAAAACGGTACCGTCGGAGGAACTTTTTCTGCGGCGACGTCTGGCTCAAGTTGGATTTCCAAAGGGACGTCTTTTACCTATTCCGAAGTTGGTAATTTCCATTTTACGCCTTGGGGTGTTTACGACGACGGCAGCTTCGCCAATGTCGATCGCGGTAAATCAACGCCCGAGTGTGTTATCGACAATAAACTAGGTTCCACTGTTGATCCAGCTGACCCGAATGTCATAGACGGTAACGGCAAATTCGGCTGTTATTTTGGGGGAACCGATACTGTAGGCGGGACGATTACCTCGCCGTACTTCGGTCGCTTCATACCAGATCATTTTAGTCTGTCTGATAGCGCTCTAACTAATCGCAGTGACATTAATTCCGGTGCTGGCTGTAGCCCAGGCTCGGCATTTACCTATATGGGCGAGCCGATAAAAACGAGCTTCACATTGACGGCGAAGAATGGGGTTGGAAATACGACTCAGAATTACACTGGTGCTTATGCCAAGTTATCCGCTAGCCCCGCTTGGACCAGTTATAACATGAGTGATAGCGTCGGACTATGGGGGATAGCCACTGGCTACACGTATGGTGGCAGCACTTGCAAGGTACTGTTTGACAGTGCAACGCCTTCGGTGAATTCCTTCGGTTCCTGCACAGGAGCAACGCCTGGCTTGTTTATCGGTCGAACGGCGGGGCCGCGTGTGACCATATCTTCGTCTAGTGTATCGGCTTGGGCCAACGGAATTGCTACTTTCGGTACAAATGTGACCTTGGAACGAGGGGATGCGCCGGATGGTTCCTATGGCTCGTTGAATATCGGCGTTGCGCCCAAGGATTCGGATGGTGTTCAATTGCAGTCCGTCGCGCTCAATCTGGATACAGATAATGATACGTTCAGCGAGCGTACTTCGCTAGGAACGACACAGATATTGTTCGGTCGTCTAAGTCTGCAAAATGCCTATGGCTCTGAATTATTAGCCTTGCCTATGCCGTTGACGGCTGAATATTGGAATGGCACTAGTTGGGTTACCAATGCGGTAGACAGTTGTACCGCGCTAACCGCTCCCGCGGACGGGAGCGGGTTGGCTCTCAATCTCGCCAGCACTGGGACTACGACATCCACATTGAGTAATCCGCTGGACTCGGGTGATGCCGGTTTCAGTCTGGCTGCTCCCGGAGCCACACATACCGGTTACGTTGATGTCACTATCAATTCATCACCTCCTTGGCTGGATTTCAAATGGGATGGTGTTCATGATACCGATCCAACTGCTCGCGCTACTTTCGGCATCTATAAAGGCAATAGCAGGTTTATTTATATCCGTGAGCTTTATTAAGTTGAGTCGTAGGGCGGCAATCGAAACTGATAACTTTTAGTTAACTATCCCTATCCGTCATCACAGCCAGATTAAGACGTATGGCAACCGCCAACAAGCGTTTATCGCGTGTCCACAACTTGGCATTGCCCAATAATTGGGTCGATGCCAACAAGTGTGCGTCAATTAATCCTATTCCCAAACCAAATAACGCCTGTGTTTCGATGAAAAAATTAATCTCATCGACAAAGGCAACGGGTGCTTGAGGTAGATTATCGAGGGCGGATAGAATGATTTGGCGTTGGCGCAGGTTACCTACTCCTATCTGATCTAAAAAGCGTCTAATTTTGAAAAAGAGCGGGGAGTGTCAGGCGGGGATGTCGGCAGCAAGGATGCTGCCGTCAAGCCCCCAGGGATGGGTTCACGGCGCTCCTCGGCTGACACTCCCCGCATCTTTCAAAGTTGAACGATTCTTCAGTATGAAAGGAGTAATGCCAATTCACCGCGAACAAAAGGATGTGCCAATACGCGATTTTGCGTTAATAGTTTTGTTAATTGTGGTTCATTGTTGCGAAGATGGTCAATCCACACCGAAGTGTCTACCAGAACCATCATGCTTAGATGGCGGTTTGTCGGCGAGGGGTAGCCTCCAGTTGCGGTTCGCTCCCACCTAAATTTGCCAGTCTTTTTGCGCTTTCTCTTTCAATTAGGGCTTTTAGCGCTTCTTTTACTAAACTGGATTTTTCCTGCAAACTGGTTAATGCTTGGGCTTTTGCCAGTAATTCGTCATCTAAAACGATGGTCGTTCTCATGCTTATCTCCTGAAAAATAGTTATTGAATAATGCGCTTTTTTGTGTATTTAGGCAAACAGCTCTATTTAACGTTTCCTGAACTTCGCTGTTCAAAATCAAAAACTTCAACAAAACCTTCTGTTTGTTTATATGTTTTTCATATCACGCTTGAGTTGGCCTGAATAGGCGGATTGAGGTATTAAATATTAGTTGGGAGAAAATGGATTTTAGTCCGGAGTATCCAAATTTGCTGTTGGATAAATGCTCAATTAAACTAGCCTCAACGGAGAATAATAATTAAACAAAAGGCGTGGGCCGGCAATTCCGGCACAAAGAACACGCGGCTTTCTCTGGGTTTGTATCCAGTTTATTGGGTTCGCGTATTTTATATTTTTCATACGATGTGCTTGCAAAGCATGATCGATAAGGAGAATAGCCATGGCACAAAAAAACGATTATTTGAAAGGTCAGTTCGGTAATAACGCCGTTTCCTCGATTATCCAGGGTATCGACCGCGATGTAGAACGGGGAGAAGATGTTCTGATGCTGGGGCTCGGTATCGTCATGTTATCTTCCACTTTTGCACCGGTAGCACCGCCGAGCATTCTTCTGCCTTTGGTGGCGCTTACTTTTGCTATTTCATCGGGTTTCGCCCGGATCAATTACCGCAACATGGAGCGAAAGCTGCTGGAGTCGATGGCTCAGCTTGAAGGGTACGAGAAAACAATTCTGCATCCGATTGCCGCTGTTTTTGCCGAGTATCCTATGCATTCTTTGGCGGAGTCGTTTAATCCGTTAAAAAACTTGAAGCGAACATGGAAAAGCGCGTTGGGCGGAATTCTGATTAACCCTTTATGGATGCCCATTTTTTATGTGATGGGTATGCAAATCATTGAGGAGAAAAATCTGGGTATGTTGAATCGGGCCATTGTCGGCGTTGAGCGGAAAATGGCTTCTTTGTCTTCTCTGGTTTAGCTGCGCTTGGGCTGCCGATATTGATCCAATCTATTCCATTGCATGGGCAAAATGGATTTTATATTAGGCAGGATGTCGTCGGGTTTGGAAAATTGTTAATGACCCAAACCGCATAATCTCGTAAAATTACCTCAGTTTTGTTTTTTTACAACGGGATGAGTCCGTAAGGGTTCATCCCGTTTTGCACATTTGAGGTGACGTGTTTGACTAGGTCTGCTTTATTGGTTCTGGAAGATGGAACGGTTTTTAACGGTGTAGCTATAGGTGCAGATGGCTGTTCCGTCGGTGAGGTGGTTTTTAATACCGCTATGACCGGGTATCAGGAGATTCTCAGTGATCCTTCTTATGCCCGGCAAATTGTAACTTTAACTTATCCCCATATCGGCAATGTCGGGACGACTCGCGAAGATGACGAATCGACTGATGTTTTTGCCAGTGGTTTGGTAATTAGGGATTTACCGCTGTTAGCCAGCAATTGGCGTAGTGAAAAAACCTTGCAGCAATATTTACTTGATAATAATGTCGTAGCCATTGCCGATGTCGATACCCGTAAATTAACCCGGATTTTGCGCGATAAAGGTGCGCAACGCGGCTGTATTATGGCGGGTGAGTCGGTTGATCCGGATGTTGCGAAAAAAGCCATTGAAGGCTTTCCGGGCTTGAAGGGGATGGATCTGGCTAAGGAAGTCACTGTTGCCCGGCCTTATGAATGGACGGAAAACATCTGGCATTTGCAGCATGGACATACGCAAGCCGGAAATCTGACCAAGCATGTTGTGGCTTATGATTTTGGCGTTAAGCGCAATATTCTTAGATTGTTAGCCAATCGGGGCTGTCGTGTTACCGTTGTTCCTGCAACAACGCCTGCCGAAAAAGTATTGGCAATGAATCCCGACGGCGTTTTTCTGTCGAATGGCCCCGGCGACCCTGAGCCGTGTACTTATGCGATAGAGGCTATCAAGACTATATTGGAAAACAAGATTCCGACATTCGGGATTTGTCTGGGGCATCAATTATTGGCTTTAGCCAGCGGCGCGAAAACCGAGAAAATGAAATTCGGCCATCATGGCGCCAATCATCCGGTTCAGGAAATAGCTACGGGCCGGGTCATGATCAGTAGCCAGAATCACGGCTTCGCGGCTAATGAAGACAGTTTGCCGGATAATTTAATAGCGACTTACCGGTCATTATTCGACGGCAGCTTGCAGGGTATCAAGCGGACGGATTGTCCTGCGATGAGTTTCCAAGGTCATCCGGAAGCAAGTCCCGGTCCTCATGATGTGGAGTCTTTATTCGATGATTTCATCGAGATGATGGAACAAGTAAACAAGTAATCAGCAGAGCAAATCAACAACATGCCAAAAAGAACCGACATAAAATCGATTTTATTACTGGGGGCGGGCCCCATTGTTATTGGTCAAGCCTGTGAGTTTGATTATTCCGGAACTCAAGCTTGTAAAGCGCTTCGGGAAGAGGGGTATCGCGTTATCCTGGTTAATTCCAATCCGGCCACGATTATGACCGACCCGGATATGGCGGATGCGACCTATATCGAGCCTATCGATTGGCAAACCGTAGAAAAAATCATTGCAAAAGAACGCCCCGATGCGATCTTGCCGACCATGGGCGGACAGACTGCATTGAATTGCGCGCTGGATCTTGACGCCAACGGCGTTCTGGAAAAATACGGTGTCGAGATGATCGGCGCCACCAAAGAAGCGATTAATAAAGCCGAAGACCGCGAGCTGTTCAATCAGGCGATGCGGAAAATCGGTTATGAAGTGGCGAAATCAAAAACTGCGCATTCTATGGAAGAAGCGATGGCCGCCCAGCAGGAAGTGGGCTATCCGACTGTTATTCGTCCTTCGTTTACCATGGGCGGTAGCGGCGGCGGTATCGCTTATAACAAGGAAGAGTTTATTGAAATCTGCGAGCGCGGTTTATATTTGTCGCCAACCAACGAGTTATTGATTGAAGAATCGGTACTGGGCTGGAAAGAATATGAAATGGAAGTGGTGCGGGATTCCAAGGACAATTGCATCATTGTCTGTTCGATTGAAAACTTCGACCCTATGGGCGTGCATACCGGCGATTCAATCACCGTGGCCCCGGCGCAAACGTTGACCGATAAGGAATATCAGATTCTGCGTAATGTCTCCTTGGCAGTATTGCGTGAGATTGGCGTCGATACCGGCGGTTCCAACGTACAGGTCGCGATTAATCCGAAAGACGGCCGATTAATTGTTATTGAGATGAATCCGCGCGTATCACGTTCGTCTGCTTTGGCGTCCAAGGCGACCGGTTTTCCGATTGCCAAAGTAGCGGCAAAATTGGCGGTTGGTTATACGCTGGATGAATTGAAAAACGAGATTACCGGCGGCGCAACGCCGGCTTCGTTTGAGCCGACGATTGATTATGTGGTCACCAAGGTGCCGCGTTTTACTTTTGAAAAATTTCCGCAAGCGGATGACCGTTTGACCACGCAGATGAAATCTGTCGGTGAGGTTATGGCTATTGGCCGTACTTTTCAGGAATCATTGCAAAAAGCTTTGCGCGGTTTGGAAATCGGCATCAGCGGTCTCGATGAAATTATCGATTTGAACCGGGAAGATGCTCGGGAAAAAATGCAACGCGAAATGCGTCATCCAGGGCCTGATCGTTTGCTTTATGTTGCGGATGCGTTCCGTAGCGGCATGACTTTGGAAGAAGTGCATGACGCCAGTAAAATCGATCCATGGTTTTTAGCTCAGGTTGAAGATTTGGTTATTACTGAAAAATCATTGTCGACTAAGACTTTGTCGACTCTGAAAGAAGGTGAGCTTTATCGGTTAAAGCGTAAAGGCTTTTCCGATCTTAGAATTGCCAAGTTGCTGGATACTTCTGAGTCTGAAGTGCGCAATGTCCGGCACAAGCAAAATATCCGTCCGGTCTATAAGCGTATTGATTCCTGCGCTGCCGAGTTTTCGTCCGATACGGCTTATTTGTATTCAACGTATGAACAGGAATGCGAAGCGCGGGTTTCCGATAAAGAAAAAATTATTATTCTCGGCGGTGGGCCTAATCGTATCGGGCAGGGCATCGAGTTCGATTATTGCTGTGTACATGCTGCGCTGGCTTTGCGTGAAGATGGTTATGAAACCATCATGATCAATTGCAATCCTGAAACGGTTTCTACCGATTTCGATACCTCGGATCGGTTGTATTTCGAGTCGTTGACGTTGGAAGATGTGCTGGAAATCGTGCATATTGAACAACCTAAAGGCGTGATCGTTCAATATGGCGGTCAAACGCCGTTGAAATTGGCGCGCGCATTGGAAGCGGCCGGCGTACCTATTATCGGTACATCGCCCGACTCGATTGATTTGGCCGAAGACCGTGAACGCTTTCAAAAACTGTTGGAAAGACTCAATCTAAGGCAGCCGCCCAATGCCACGGCGCGTTCTGTCGATCAGGCGATTAACGCGGCAAAAGAATTGGGTTACCCCTTGGTCGTTCGGCCTTCTTATGTTTTGGGTGGCCGGGCGATGGAAATTGTCTTCAATGAAGAGGGTTTGCAGCGTTATATGAAAGAAGCCGTCAGTGTATCCAATGATTCGCCGGTATTGCTGGATCGTTTCCTTGACGATGCGGTCGAAATGGATGTTGATGCTATTTATGACGGCGAGCAAGTATTGATTGGCGGTTTGATGGAACATATCGAGCAGGCCGGTGTGCATTCAGGAGATTCCGCATGTTCATTGCCTCCTTACGAATTGGCTCAGAATATTCAGGACAAATTGCGCGAGCAAGTAACCAAAATGGCCGAAGCTTTGGGGGTTGTGGGGTTGATGAATACCCAATTCGCTATTCAGGGCGAAGATATTTATGTGCTTGAGGTGAATCCAAGGGCTTCGCGCACTGCACCTTTTGTGTCCAAGGCAACCGGTTATCCATTGGCCAAGATTGCGGCGCGCTGCATGGTCGGGCAAACATTGGCGCAGCAAGGTATCACCAAAGAGCGTATTCCTGGCTACTATTCGGTCAAAGAAGCGGTGTTTCCGTTTGTTAAATTTCCAGGTGTTGATCCTTTGCTGGGGCCTGAAATGAAATCGACCGGTGAGGTGATGGGCGTGGGTAAAACCTTCGGCGAAGCTTTTGCCAAGTCTCAACGCGCCGCCGGCGTCAACTTGAATCACAGTGGCAAGGTGCTGATCAGTATTCGTGATGCAGATAAAGCCAAGGCGCCCGATGTTGCCAGAATGCTGGTGGATAAAAAATATGAAATTGTTGCCACCGGTGGCACGGCAAGGTTCCTTAAAGAGGCCGGCATTCCTTGCGAAGTGGTTTATAAGGTGAATGAAGGGCGGCCTAACACGGTCGATATGATTAAAAACGACCAGATTCAGCTGATTATCAATACGACAGAAGGCACCAAAGCCATTTCGGATTCATTTACCATGCGCCGAGAAGCCTTGCAGCACCGCGTAACGTATTACACGACAATGGCTGGTGCAAGAGCGGCCTGCTATGCATTGGGTGAGTTGGATGCGGGCGATGTAAATTGCTTGCAGGATCTGCATAAGAGTCTGATTTGATAAAATGTGATGGGCGCGAATTGACTCGCGCCCTCTGCCAGAAAATTAGTGGAGTTTTAGAAGATGAATAAAGTACCTCTCACCGTCAAAGGCGCGGAGAAATTGCGTGTTGAATTGGAAGAATTAAAGTCGGTTGTGCGTCCGCGCATTATTGCATCGATTGCTACGGCTAGAGCGCACGGCGATTTGAAAGAAAATGCCGAGTATCATGCTGCGAAAGAGCAGCAAAGCTTTACCGAGGGGCGTATTTCTGAAATCGAAGCTAAGCTCTCTAATGCGCAGGTCATTGATGTTACCAAGGTTGATGCTAATGGGAGGGTGGTGTTTGGTGCGACAGTGGAGATAGAGGATATCGAGTCCGAGAGAAAGGTAAGCTATCAAATTGTTGGCGAGGATGAGGCTAATATCAAGGAAGGCCGTATTTCAATCGGTTCGCCAATCGCCAGGGCTTTGATCGGTAAAGAAGTTGAGGATGTTGTGACGGTCAAGGCGCCGGGAGGCGATGTTGACTATGAAATTATTTCGATTGAATATATTTAAGCTAAAGGTTAAAGGTTAAAGGCTAAAGGGAGTATTTTGTGCCTTTCGCCTTTTATCTTTATCTTGGTCTATTTATCAGGGTTTAATCTGTAAATAACTGCGATTTGTCCGATGCTCTGAATAAGCTCTGCTCCGGTGTCAGTGCAGATTTTCTCGCTGATTTGTTTGCGATCTTCCCTTTCAGCACGTATTCGCACTTTAATCAGTTCATGGCTATCAAGCGCCAATTCAATTTCTGCCAGCACAGCCGCGGTAAGTCCTGCTTGCCCAATCATAATGACGGGTTTTAAGCTGTGTGCTTCGGCCCGAAGTTTTTTCTTATCTGCAGAGTTCACTCTTGTTATTCCTAAAATCAAAAGCCTGAATTTTACACTAAAATATAATTATGGGACGAAGTAAAAGTAGCAGTCGCTGGATGCAGGAGCATTTCGAAGACGAATACGTCAAAATGGCGCAAGCTCAGGGTTATCGCTCGCGCGCGGTTTTTAAATTGAAAGAGATTCAGGATAAAGACCGGCTTATTAAGCCGGGAATGAATATTATCGATTTGGGTGCAGCGCCCGGTGGGTGGTCGCAGTATGCGCGGCAGGTTCTAAGTAAAAAAGATAAAATTATTGCTTTGGATATTTTAGCGATGGATCCGCTGGAAGGCGTTGATTTTATACAGGGTGATTTTCGTGAGCAAGCCGTTCTGGAGCAATTGTGTGTTGTTCTTGATGGTGCTCCGGTCAGTCTGGTGATGTCGGATATGGCGCCGAATATGAGCGGCAGTAAGGGTGTGGATCAGCCTCGTTCAATTTATTTGGGAGAGTTGGCTTTGGATACGGCTAAGACTGTATTGACAAAGGACGGCGCGTTTCTGGTTAAATTATTTCACGGAGCAGGTTTTGAAGAGTTTTATAAGGAAGTTCAGCAATCCTTTGCAAAAGTAGCTATCAGAAAGCCAAAAGCATCAAGACCGAGAAGTAATGAAGTTTATATTTTAGCCAAAGGCTTTAAATAATCTTTTTCAGCCCTAATACTTGTAAAACAGGAAATAGGTAGGTATATGAGACTTTGTTTTTCATATATTGCTGAATCTTAGATAAATAAACGACAGTCAGGAAAGTTAACTCCTGATATAATTACTCAGTTTTTAAATCGAGAGCCGATCAGGCCCAGGGTGTGTAAATTGAACGATATGATAAAAAATATAATCCTATGGGTCGTCATTGCAGTTGTATTGATGTCCGTTTTTAATAATTTTGGCCCGCAAAATGACCGGTCTGACTCGTCGATGTCTTATTCGCAATTTATCGAGTCGGTAAAAGCAGGCCAGGTTCAGCAGGTGATGATTGAGGACAATATCATCAAAGGCAAGATGCAAGGCGGTCAGATATTTAAGACTTACGCACCTTCGGATCCTCACATGGTAGACGATTTGCTGGCAAACGGCGTTGAAATCAAGGCTGTTCCGCCTGAGCAACCTTCTATGCTGATGCAGTTGCTGGTTTCTTTTGGGCCGATGTTATTGCTTATTGCGGTGTGGGTTTTCTTCATGCGGCAAATGCAAGGCGGCGCCGGTGGCGGTCGCGGTGCAATGAATTTCGGTAAAAGCAAAGCCCGCATGCTTGAAGAAGACCAGATTAAGGTAACTTTTGCTGATGTGGCTGGCTGTGATGAGGCTAAAGAAGAAGTTGTCGAAATGGTCGACTTCCTTAAGGATCCGGCAAAATACCAAAAATTAGGCGGTAAAATTCCTCGCGGCGCGTTGATGATCGGTCCACCAGGGACAGGGAAAACCTTGTTGGCTCGGGCTATTGCCGGCGAGGCCAAGGTGCCGTTCTTCACTATTTCCGGTTCGGATTTTGTTGAAATGTTCGTCGGTGTGGGCGCGTCTCGTGTGCGTGACATGTTTGAGCAAGCTAAAAAGCATGCGCCTTGCATTATTTTTATTGATGAAATTGATGCTGTCGGCCGTCAGCGTGGCGCCGGTTTAGGTGGGGGCAATGACGAACGAGAACAGACGCTAAACCAGTTGTTGGTTGAAATGGATGGTTTTGAAGGCAATGAAGGTATTATCGTTATTGCAGCTACAAACCGTCCTGATGTATTGGATAAAGCTTTATTGCGTCCGGGGCGATTTGATCGTCAAGTAACGGTAGGTTTGCCGGATGTTAGAGGGCGCGAGCAGATTCTTGCAGTGCATGTCAAAAAAGTACCGATCGCTGATGATGTTGAGGTTAAATATATAGCTCAGGGTACGCCGGGCTTTTCCGGGGCCGATTTGGCTAATTTGATCAATGAAGCCGCTTTATTCGCCGCTAGAATGAATAAGCGCGTGGTTAATATGGCTGATTTGGAAAAAGCCAAGGATAAGCTGATCATGGGGGTTGAAAGGACTTCTATGGTTATGAATGAGAAAGAAAAGAAAATGACCGCTTATCATGAAGCAGGGCATGCGATCGTGGGTAGGTTGGTTCCTGAGCATGATCCTGTTTACAAGGTTAGTATTATGCCTAGGGGTCGTGCGCTGGGTATTACCATGTTTTTGCCCGAGAGGGATCAATACAGCGCCAGCAAGCAAAAATTGGATAGCATGATCTCCAGTTTGTACGGTGGCCGTATTGCTGAGGAAGTGGTGTTCGGTTCGGAGCAGGTGAGTACAGGTGCTTCGAACGATATTGAACGAGCTACTGAGTTGGCTAGAAATATGGTAACTAAATGGGGTTTTTCACAGCGTCTTGGGCCGTTGTCATATAGTGAAGAAGAAGGTGAGGTCTTTTTGGGGCGTTCAGTGACGCAGCATAAAACAGTCGCTGAAGAAACTTCTCATACTATTGATGAAGAGATTCGTTCTTTTATTGATAGAAATTATGAGCGTGCCGAAACAATTCTGAAAGAAAATATGGATATTCTGCATGCCATGGCTGAGGCATTAGTAAAGTATGAGACTATCGACAAGTATCAAATTGAAGATTTGATGGCTCGTAAACCGGTCAGAGATCCTCAGGGTTGGGATGATAAGCCTCCTTCTCATGGTGATGTTATAACGGATGATGTTAAGAACAAGGATGATATGAAAAATGGGAAATCAATTGGCGGGACCGCAGAACAAAGCTAAGTTTTTGAGTTGAAATTAAAGGAGAGGTGTAATGCCTCTCCTTTTTTTATGTGATCTATAAGGCAAAAGCGCAAACAGTAAGTGCCTGTTTTTAAACTTTTATCTGTTTTTAGGATTTGGACTCATGACAAAAAAATATTTTGGGACTGATGGTATTAGAGGAAGGGTAGGCGAGTCTCCGATAACGGCGGATTTTTTCTTGAGGCTGGGTTGGGCTGCTGGTCGGGTGTTTGCAAGCGAAGGGCATGGTTTTGTTCTGGTCGGTAAGGATACGCGTATTTCCGGTTATATGTTTGAATCTGCATTGGAGGCGGGTTTGACTGCGGCAGGGGTTGATACGCGTCTGTTAGGCCCTATGCCGACGCCAGGTATAGCTTATTTGACTCGTACTTTAAGGGCGCAGGCGGGTATTGTTATTAGTGCATCCCATAACCCTTATTATGATAATGGCATTAAGTTTTTTTCGGTGCAAGGGACGAAATTGCCCGATGAAATAGAGCAAAAAATAGAGCGGTATATTGATTCGCCGATGACTACGGTGGAGTCGGCAAAATTAGGTAAGGCGAAAAGATTGGTTGATGCTGCCGGCCGTTATATTGAATTTTGCAAGGCTAGCGTGCCTACTCGGCTTGATTTTAGCGGTATGCGAATCATAGTCGATTGTGCCCATGGGGCAACTTATCATATAGCTCCGCATGTGTTCAGCGAGGTCGGTGCGGAAGTTGTGACCATAGGTGCCGAACCTGACGGCCTTAATATTAATGATGAATGCGGTGCAACTAAGCCGGAAAAACTGGCTGCAACCGTATTGGCTTATCGTGCTGATTTTGGTATTGCCCTGGACGGCGATGGCGACCGATTGCTGATGGTTGATCATAAAGGTGAGATTGTTGATGGTGACGAGCTTATTTATATTATTGCCAAAGCAAGACTGGATGCCGGATTAATGTCCGGGCCGGTCGTGGGGACGTTAATGACGAATCTGGGTATGGAGCATGGTCTGAAGAAGTTGGGAATCAATTTGCTAAGAGCGAATGTGGGTGACCGCTACGTCATGGAGATGTTGACAGAGCATAAAGGGATTTTAGGAGGTGAAAATTCCGGGCATATCATTTGTCTGGATAGAACAACAACAGGTGATGGTATTATTGCAGCCTTGCAGATTATGGCGGAAATGCAAGATAGTGGTAAAAACTTACATGAATTAAAATCAGGCATGCAAAAGTATCCTCAGGTTTTGGTAAACGTTAAGACCAGTAAGAAAATAAATCCGAATGAGGATGAGACTATCCAGAAAGCGGTAAAAGCTATCGAGAAGAAGCTGGGCGATAATGGCCGGGTGTTGCTGAGGGCTTCTGGAACAGAGCCGTTAATTCGTGTAATGGTTGAGGGGCAGCAGGAAGATTTGGTTAAAAATTACGCGCAGCAAATAGCTGATGATGTGAAGAAAGCAATGGAAGCTTGAATTGGAGGCTATTAATATATATCATAGGCGGTTTGATTCTATGTGAGGAGTGGTAATGCGTCGGTCTCTAGTTGTAGGAAATTGGAAGATGAATGGAACTCTTGCCAGTGCCGAGTTGCTTACAAAAGGCATCATTGCCGGGTTAGGGGATAATCATGCGGATATTGCTGTATGTGTGCCTTATGTGTATCTCTCCAAGGTAAGTGAATTAGTTGAAAATACTGCGTTAGCAGTGGGTGCGCAAAATGTTGCAGATAGGCCTTCAGGTGCTTTTACCGGGGAAATTTCAGCGGCGATGCTAACTGAGTTCAATTGTAAATACGCTCTGGTGGGACACTCTGAAAGACGCAGTTATTACGGCGATACTGATGAATCGGTAGCGGCTCGTTTCTGTCAGGCGCAAGAACAAAACATTATCCCTGTTCTATGTGTAGGGGAAACGCTGGAGCAGCGCGAGCAAGACCGGACTTTTTCGGTAATTGATACCCAGCTTGATGCCGTTATTAATTTGGCAGGCATAGCGGCTTTTGACGCGGCAGTGATTGCCTATGAGCCGGTTTGGGCTATAGGAACAGGAAAAACAGCGACTGACGAGCAGGCTCAGGAAGTTCATCGGTACATAAGAAAATATATTGCAGCTAAAGATCAGGCTATTGCCGATAAAATACAAATTTTATATGGCGGAAGCGCTAAGCCTGAAAATGCAAAAGGCTTATTTGCCATGCCGGATATTGACGGCGGATTAATTGGTGGGGCTTCGTTGGATGCGGAATCCTTTTTAAAGATTTATCATTCAATTTAAGTAGTTTAAACTTTATTATGTATCAGGTAATTATTGTTGTTCATGTGTTGTTGGGTTTAGGCGTTGTTGGATTAATATTAATGCAACAAGGTAAAGGAGCTGATGCAGGCGCAGCTTTTGGTACGGGATCTTCGGGGTCTGTTTTTGGGGCTCAGGGGGCTGCATCATTCTTGTCTCGAGCTACAGCAATTCTGGCAACTTTGTTTTTTATGACCAGCTTAGGGCTGGCAGTATTAAATGGTAAGCAAAGTGCTACTTATGATTTAATGAATGCTCCTAAGGTCGAGCAGAATGATGCGCTTGGTATTCCTGATGTGAATGGGGTGAAAAGTGTGGATAATGCCTCTTCTGTGCCCGACGTTAAATCAGAAGAAGTGCCTGTTGCGGCTCCGGCAACCTCGGAAACCAAGCCGACAGTTGAGAAAAAGTAATAAATACTGTTTATGACACAAGTAAATTACTATAGAAAATAATTAGAGTAAGGTGTAATTAGATAGTATTTTTTACAATCGCGTTTTAGCCGATGTGGTGAAATTGGTAGACACGCCATCTTGAGGGGGTGGTAACGAAAGTTGTGCCGGTTCAAATCCGGCCATCGGCACCAAATATACCCTGCTAGGGGTTTTCTCTAGTGGGGTGTTTTTTTGTTTGATACAATGAAAAATACAAAAGATAAATTTCCAGATAGAAGTGCGATTTAGCAAAATAATTAGACTATACTTGGTTAATTAAATGCAGGATGCTACATATTCGCATAAGGTTTTGCTTTGAAAATTAGAGATTAATGGAGAAAACAATGGCAAGTATTCTTGCAGTTGACGATTCAGCTTCGATGAGAAAAATGGTTTCATTTACTTTAAGAGCTGCTGGATACGATGTCGAAGAAGCAGTGGATGGCGTTGATGCTTTAGAGAAAGCGCAGGCTAGAAAGTTTGATTGTGTGGTAACCGATGTCAATATGCCAAATAAGGACGGAATTACTTTAATTAGAGACCTGCGAGCCCTCCCTGATTATAAATTTATTCCCATGCTGATGCTGACGACCGAGTCAGGGATCGAAAAAAAGCAAGAAGGTAAAGCTGCTGGTGCAACAGGGTGGATGGTTAAGCCGTTTAATCCTGATCAATTATTAAAAACATTACTAAAAGTTCTGGGGTAGTTGATGCTATCGTCCCTAAGCATGTTAAATACATGTAGGAAAGTCTACGCCTATTGATATATTCCAGTCCCATGCGACTTTATTCCAAATATTTAGATAAACATTTAAGTGTTTATTCTGGTCAAGGCAATAAAGAAGCTTTGGGGTTAATTGTTAATCTTGTTTAAATGAATTTAGGCGCACACAGGTAAGTCTATGTCTATTGATATGTCACAATTCCATCAGGTCTTTTTTGAAGAATGTTTCGAAGGCCTGGAAGCAATGGAGTCAGGATTGTTAACTCTCGATATGGGGGATATTGATTCGGAAATAATCAATACCATTTTTAGGGGGGCTCATTCAATAAAAGGCGGTAGTGGGACTTTTGGTTTTACAGTCGTTGCCGAATATACGCATATTATGGAAACCCTGCTTGATGAAATGCGGGATGGGCGTAGAAAGGTAACTCAACCGGCGGTAGACGTTTTGTTAGGATCAGTTGATTGCCTTAGGGAAATGTTGACTGCGATACAGAATGAACAAGAGGTTAATAGTGCCAGCGTAGCAAAGCACAAGGCAGCTTTAGAGACTGTGCTTAATGGTGGCTCAATAGCAATGGAAACAGTGCCCTCAGTTGAGCTCGAAGTAGCAAGTAAAGAGGTTGTTACTCCTCCCATTATTGAAGAAGAACTTGTCGAATTAGAAGAGCAGGGCTGGAAAATAGCCTTTTGTCCGTACTTGGATTTGCTTAAAACCGGCAATGATCCTGTAAGGTTATTTCGAGAATTGAATGAGCTGGGTCAATTAACAACCATTGTTAATATTCAAGATGTGCCTGGTTTTTATGAATTAGATCCGGAGGAATGCAATATTTCTTGGGATTTGAAAGTTGTCGGAGATATTTCCGGCGATGAAATCAAGGAAATATTTAATTGGGTTGAAGGCGATTGTGAAATGGAAATTCAGCCTCTTGCTGCTAAAGCCGTAAAGTCACCCGCCATTGCAAAGGAAATCGATCCTGAGCCTGTCGTAACTACACCTAGTAATCCTGCACCAAAACCCGTTGAGATCAGACCTAAGGCTGTTGTTGAAACCAAAAAAACGGATCAGCAAGATCCTGATAATGACGCAGCAAAAACCACAGCAAAAGCCAGCTCGATTCGAGTAGATACTGATAAAATTGATACATTAATCAATATGGTTGGTGAGGTTGTGATAACGCAATCCATGTTGGGTTTGGTCGGTGAAAACTTCAGTATGGATAAGGTTGGTCAACTTAAAAGAGGGCTTGCCCAGTTAGAGCGACATACTCGAGACTTGCAACAAAGCGTCATGAATATTCGGATGCTGCCTATTAGTTTTGTTTTTAGTCGTTTTCCACGTTTAGTACACGATATCAGTAGTAAGTTAGACAAAAAAATTGTGCTGAAATTGGTTGGGGAAAATACCGAAGTTGATAAAGCCGTCGTTGAGTTGATCAATGATCCGTTGGTTCATTTGATTAGGAACAGTCTGGATCACGGTATAGAAATGCCGGCGGACAGAGTCGCAGCAGGTAAGCCGGAAACAGGAACTATAGAGCTGAAAGCCTATCATCGCGGTGGCCACATTGTCATAGAAATTATTGATGACGGTCGCGGATTGGACAAAAATAAACTGCTGGCAAAAGCTATAGAAAAAGGATTGGTTGAAGAAAATAATCTTCTTACTGAAAAGCAGATATTTGAATTAATATTTATGCCGGGCTTTTCTACGGCTGAACAACTTACTGATATTTCCGGTCGTGGTGTAGGTATGGATGTTGTCAGAAGAAACATCCAGTCGTTAGGCGGCAATATAGAAATTATCTCTGAACTGGGTAAAGGGACAACTATAGCCATCCACTTGCCGTTAACATTGGCGATTCTAGACGGCCAATCTGTTGCCGTAGGTGATGAAACTTATATTGTGCCGCTAGTTTCTATCATTGAATCCATTAACATCACAGAACGAATGTTAAACAAAGTTGCCGGTAAAGGAGAGACTTTCCGTCTGCGCAATGAATATTTACCTGTCATCAGAATGCGCAGAATTTTTAATGTTCATTCGGGTAATCCGACAAAGTCAAAAGAAGGCGTTCTTGTGGTTGTCGAGGGGCAGGGCGAGCTATGTTGCTTACTAGTAGATGAGTTATTGGGTCAACAACAAGTTGTTATTAAATCATTGGAAGCAAATTACCGGCGAGTGGAAGGTGTTTCAGGTGCGACTATTTTAGGCGATGGTTCTGTTGCGCTGATTCTTGATGTTCCAGGTTTAGTGCGTTTTTCAATTCGCTAATACAATACTTAGATACAAGCACAACACATGAAAGCAGATATGGCACAAGAAGCTGAAAATAAAGATACTGACCAATATCACTATAGTAAAAACTTGGATAACGCAGTGCAATATCTGAGTTTTGCCTTAGGCAAAGAAGAATATGGAGTGGATATTCTTCGGGTGCAAGAAATAAGAAGTTGGGAACCTGTTTCCAGAATACCTAATGTGCCCTGTTATGAAAAAGGCGTTGTTAATTTACGCGGCTCTATTGTGCCGATTCTCGATTTGAGAGAAAGATTTAATTTGAGTAAAGCCGAGTACACACCATTGACCGTAGTGGTGGTGTTGCAAACCGGCGATAGCAACAGGACACGCATAATGGGTGTTGTTGTCGACTCGGTCTCCGATGTAATTAGCGTGGATAAAACTGAAATTCAAAGCGCTCCAGACTTTGGCGCTAAAGTCAGTAATGAGTTTATTAATGGACTGGTGTCGGTTAACGAACGTATGGTGATGCTGCTTGATGTGGACAAATTACTGAAGCTAGAGGAATTGGATCAGGATGAAAATTAATAATTTCAATGCATTTACACGGTTTGAGAGGTAAGGCAGCATGAAGATCAATATGCCGATAACTAATAACGAGGTTATGTTAGAAAAAGGCACCATCTTGGTTTCAAGGACGGATTTGATGGGGCGTATTACTTACGTCAATGATGCATTTGTTGAAATCAGCGGTTTCACCCGTGATGAATTGATTGGAGCGGAACATAATATCGTCCGTCATCCTGATATGCCGGCGGCGGCTTATGAAGATTTATGGATAACATTAAAAAAACTTAGGCCTTGGCAAGGGCTGGTAAAAAACAGATGTAAAAACGGTGATCATTATTGGGTCGAAGCAAATGCGATGCCGCTATTTAAAGACGGAAAAGTCTATGAATATCTTTCTGTTCGGCACGCCCCAAAACGGGACCGAATCCCTGCAACTGAGTTGTTGTACAAGAAAATTAACGCCGGAGAAGTAAAAATAAGACCCACTGGTTTAGCCGCAATGGCTAAATCTATTAGCGAACTTGCAATATGGAAAAAGAATGCTTTGGTGGTATCTGCTTTCTTAACCCCTATTTTTTTGTTGATGTATCGATTGTTGTTGACACAGGAATACGGCTTATTGGCAGGTGTTTCTTTGTTAGCCATCATTGCATCGGCACTCAGCATTAATATGGCACGGACAATAGCCGAAACCCTGGAAACTGCAATTACCGTATGTTATCGGTTGAGCAGTGGAGTTTTCGCAAATAAGGTGAACTTGAATCGAGAAGATCAATTGGGCGATTTTCTGCGTGGCTTGTATTGTATAGAAGTCAAACTGGGTTTGGATTTGGCCGATTTCAAACAAGGTTTAGCAGAATCCAAGCGGATTACCCAAGCTTTGGATAATGTTCATAGTGGTGTCATGGTTGCCAATAAGGGGCTTGAGATTATTTACATGAACGATAGCGTTCAGAAGTTATTCAAGGCAGCAGAAAGTGATATTCGCAAGCAGTTGCCTGATTTTTCGGCTGATAAATTAATAGGCTCCAATATCGATTTGTATCACAAGAATCCTGCTATTCAACGCGGCATGTTGGAAAGATTGCAGGAGTCGTACCGATCGGAACTGGTTATTGCCGGTCGTCATATGAATGTTGTCGTTAGTGCTGTTAATGGCGAGAATGGCGAACGTATTGGCTATGTTGCGGAATGGCAGGATAGGACTCATGAAGTTTTAATTGAGCAAGAAATTGATCAATTGGTGCAAAGAGTTAAATCCGGCGATTTAAGTGCCCGCATAAAGTTAAGTGATCAACAAGGATTTACTCAAACGCTGTCTGCCGGCATTAATGAATTAACGGATGTTATTGAAAGTGTGTTTAGTGATGTTAACAGGGTTATGGAAAGTATGGCTGAAGGAGATCTAACCGCTTCGATTACTAATGAATATCAAGGCGTCTATGCTGAATGCAAAAATAATATTAATGGCACCTTGGCAAAATTGAGTGAATTTATAATTCAAATCCGGGATGCCGCCGATTTTATAGACAGTTCGTCGCAGGAAATGGCTAGCGGTAACAACAACTTGTCCCATCGAGCCGAACAACAGGCTGCGAGTTTGGAAGAAACTGCGGCTAGTATGGAAGAGCTTTCCAGTACCGTAAAAAATAATGCCCAGAATACGGTTCAAGCAACAGAAGTTGTTAATTCGGCCAGTCAATTAGCGCAAAAAGGCGGTGGCGTAGTCCAGTCAGCTATTTCGGCAATGCAGGAAATTAATGAGAGCAGTAATAAAATTGCTGAAATTATTGGCGTGATTGATGAAATCGCTTTCCAAACTAATCTGTTAGCTTTAAATGCCTCTGTCGAAGCGGCTAGGGCAGGAGAGCAAGGACGCGGATTTTCAGTTGTTGCAACCGAAGTTCGTAACTTGGCTCAGCGAAGTGCAACTGCTGCACAGCAAAGTAATGAACTGATCCAGAACAGTGTGCAGAAGGTTCGTGCCGGTACCGCATTTGTTAATGAAACGGGTGCGGCGCTAACTGAAATTGTTGAAAGCGTCGCCAAAGTAGGGGACATTGTTGCCCATATTGCCAGTGCCAGTTCCGAGCAATCGGCAGGTATCGAGCAAGTCAATCTAGCCGTTTCTCAAATGGACGATATCACTCAGCAAAATGCGGCTTTGGCAGAGCAAGCGGCAGCAGGAAGTATTGCGATGAGTGAGCAGTCTACCAATATGACCCAACTGCTTAGCTTCTTTAGAGTCAGCTCGAAGGCTAACTCTGCAACGTCCAGGTCCTCCACTGTACGCAGTAAGGCGCCTGTAACACCAGTAAGAGCAACAGTAAAAAAACCTGCGCCTGCTGTTTTATTAGTGAGTAAGTCCAAAAGCGATAGCAGCGACGAGTGGGAAGAATTTTAATGTCGTTAAACTATATAACCGGCAGGAAACTATAACAATGACAACAGATGTGCAGTCAAATAATAGTCGGATAGAACAATTTCTCACTTTTCAACTCGCAGGCGAGGCATATGGAGTCGAGATTTTGAAAGTACAAGAGATCCGTGGTTGGGAAGCCGTTCGTGTAATACCGAATACGCCTGCTTTTGTTAAAGGCGTTTTGAATCTACGTGGATCCGTTGTGCCTATCATAGATTTAAGGGAGCGGTTTTCTTTAGAGCATTGCGAATATTCTCCAAAAACAGTAGTTATTGTGCTCTGTGTTGAGCACGGTGAAAATCAGTTTGTAATGGGCATAGTGGCGGATGCTGTTTCTGATGTATTGGATATTAATTTGGGTGACATTAAAAAATCCCCAAACTTCGGCGCAAAAATTAATACACGTTACATGCGCGGCATGCATGTGTATAAGAAAAAGATGATTATGCTGTTAGACGTCGATAAATTGCTCAACCCTGATGAAGTTGAGGGTATTGAAAGTTTGGTATGACAGTGAGAATTGTCGCAATAATCAACCAGAAAGGCGGTGTTGGCAAGACGACGACTACGGCAAACTTATGTCATGCCATTGCAGAGTCCGGCGCAAAAGTTACCGCTATCGATCTTGATCCGCAAGGCCATTTAGCTGTCTCTTTAGGCGTTACTGCCCGGAATATTGGCGGTATTGATGAAGCTATGCTGAAAGAGAAAACAGTTCAGCAACAGCTTATTCCCGTCAGGGATAACCTGCAATTGATTACGGCAGGATCGAAACTTAAGGAGATTGAGCATCTAGCCGATAATAGTTCACCTCGTGGTGTTCTGTTAAAAAATGCTTTGCTGGAAGGTCTTAATGACCAGGACTTTGTTTTTATTGATTGTCCCCCGTCTTCAGGACTGCTGGTCGCGAATGCATTAATAGCGGCTGATGAAATTTTAATTCCTATGGCTAGCGACTTTCTTGCGTTGCAAGGGCTATCTCATCTAATGGGTACAATTAAGAGATTTGAAAAGGCACTGAAGAGGAAATATAAGACATTATTGGTGATGTCCAGATATTCGCCAAATAGAAGAATATCGAGTCAGGTGTTAAATGTTCTGCTCACGCATTTTCCTGAGCAAATACTAGCAACAGTCATTAGAGAAACTGCACTGCTTGCGGAGTGTCCCAGTTTTGGTAAAACAATTTTAGAATATAGTCCGAAAAGTCGTTCGGCAAGGGATTTTCGTAGCCTTGCTCATGATTTTCTTGAAGACAAGGTGATGTATGGCAACAAGTGAAGAAAATGATTTAATCGGATACGATCCCTTAGCTTGGATGGAAGATAGCGCCGATAAAAATGAAGATAATTTGGCAACTGATGAAATTGATAACGCTAACGAACAGGATGAGCAAGGACTAATTGATAATGAAATTAGTGCCGACGATTATTCAGACAATTTAGAAGAAGAAAGTGCAATCCTGAGCGGAACCGAAGAAGATGACGTGGTCGTTAATGAAAATGAAGTCGAAAGCGATAGCGCTTTGATAGAAGAAGCGGCTGATGATGGCATGGATACAGAAGATATGGAAACGGAAGTAGCTGTTGATGACGCTATATCAGTGGAAGAGCATGATTCATTAGTTGATTTGGATGCTACCTTAACTATTCAGAATGTCGTCAAGTTGCACGAAAAGTTGAAGAATGTATTAGCCTTACATGATGAAATCGAAATAAATGCCTCTGACGTATCATCAATAGATACAGCTACTTTGCAGTTGCTTGTTTCATTAAAAAAAGATGCAGTTAAGCTGCAAAAGAAAGTAGACATTATCTATCCATCTCCACGATTTGTTGAGTCAGCTAAGTTACTGGGTTTATTGGACGTGCTTGAAGTTCATGACGCGTGACTAAAAGGGAAACTGTTTGAAGATGGCCATTGTCGAGAAGGTTCGCGAATTTAAATTCACTGCTGATGACTTTAATTTTTTAAGAAAATTGTCCAATGAACATTCAGGTATCCAGGTTCCTGATGAAAGATTTGATATGTTTTATTCCCGGTTGTCCAAGCGAGTAAGGAAGCTTGGGTTAGCGGATTTTAAGGAATATTGTCAATATCTTAAAGACTATCCGGATCATGAATTTACTGAATTTATCAACGCCATAACAACCAATCTGACTGCCTTTTTTAGGGAAATGCATCATTTTGATTACGTTCGCGATGTTGTTATTCCGGAAGTTTTGCTTAGGAATAGAGCTTCTCGACAAATCAGGGTGTGGTCGGCGGGGTGTTCCACGGGTGAAGAACCTTATTCTTTAGCGATTACCTTATTGGAAAACGTGCCTGCCGATTGGGATATTAAGATTCTGGCAACTGATTTGGATACTAATGTTTTACAAACAGCATTGAATGGTATCTACAGTGAGGATCGCGTCAATGATTTACCGGAAGATACGCTTAAACGATGGTTTATGCGAGGTAAATCAGCACAGTCCGGTCAAGTAAAAGTAAGGCCTCAACTACAACAAATTATCCAATTTAAGAAATTAAATTTGATGCAGGATTGGCCGATGAAATGTCATTTCGATTTTATTTTTTGCCGCAATGTTTTGATTTATTTTGACCGTGAAACCAAAACATTGCTCGCGCAAAGATATGCTCAAATGTTGTCCAGCAGGTCATGGTTATTTATCGGACATTCGGAATCATTAAACCAGTTATCAAATGAATTTGAGTTGGTTGCATGCACCAGTTACAGGAAAATTACATAAATACTCATGAGTGTTAGCAATGATATTGGGTTACCCTCCATTAGCGGCTTTGAGCATATTAATAGATATGTGGATAAAGAGCGGGGTGTGATTGCCGCAAAAATTTTGCCGGGTGAATACTATGTAACTCAGGAAGATGAATTGATTACAACCGTATTAGGGTCTTGTATATCGGCATGCATTCGGGACAAAGTATCAGGATTGGGCGGCATGAATCATTTTATGTTGCCGGAAACCACAGCCGATAAGTTGAAGTATGGTAATGAAGCCGTCGTCGGCAATGCCACCCGCTACGGAAATTATGCCATGGAGCATTTGATTAATACCATTTTGATGAATGGCGGCAAAAGAAAAAACTTGGAAGTTAAAGTGTTTGGCGGCGGTAAAATTATTCCAACCTTGACTGACGTCGGTCTTAAAAATATTGACTTTATTTTGGATTATATCGACACAGAAGGCTTGCTCCTATTGTCTCAGGATTTGGGTGATATTTATCCCAGGAAAATAATTTACTTTCCCAGGACAGGTAAAGTCGGAATGAAGAAAATCGAACATTTGCATAATGATACGATTATAAGAAGAGAACGGCAGTACTTTAATAATATTAAAAATGCGCCTGTTGAAGGTGATGTTGAGCTTTTTTAAGAGTATACAATGAGCAAAATACGTGTATTGATTATTGATGATTCATTGTTAATCAGAAAGGTGTTGACTGAAGTTCTAAGTTCATCTCCGGATATTGAAGTCGTTGGCACGGCAGAAGATCCGCTGATTGCCAGAGAGATGATTAAACAATTAAATCCCGATGTATTGACATTGGATATTGAAATGCCGCGTATGGACGGCATAACTTTTTTACGTAACTTGATGCGGCTCCGGCCTATGCCGGTTGTGATGATTTCAGCGCTCACGGAAAGTAACGCCGAGGTTACTTTAACCGCTTTGGAATTAGGTGCAGTAGACTTTATAGCTAAACCGACAGTCGATGTGGAAAATGCATTGAATGACTATGCTGAAGACATCATTGCTAAGGTAAAGGTAGCGGCACAGGCCAATATTAGAAGACTTGAATAACGAAGTCTGAAAATCAGAAACTACTGGAGCTGTGGTATTGGACATTACATGGAAAAAGCGTGTAAATGTCCGAATAAAAAACTCCAGTAATGATGCAAATGCTTAAAATAAAGTGATTGTATCAATATAAAAATGCACCTATTGATGGTGGCAATGGATTTCTTTTAGAGTGGGTTTATGGGTAAGATACGTGTATTGATTATTGATGATTCGGCATTAATCAGGAAAATACTGACTGAAGTTTTAACTTCATCACCCGATATTGAGGTCGTCGGCGCAGCAGCCGATCCTCTTATTGCCAGAGAAATGATTAAACAATTAAATCCGGACGTATTGACGCTGGATATTGAAATGCCTCATATGGATGGGATAACCTTTTTAAGCAATTTGATGCGCTTAAGGCCAACCCCGGTGGTGATGATCTCTACGCTGACTGAACATGGGGCGGAAGCTACTTTAAATGCTTTGGCTTTAGGTGCGGTGGATTTTATCGCCAAACCCAAAGTCAATGTTGTTAATACTCTAAATGAATACGCCGAGGAAATTATTTCCAAGGTTATCGTTGCGGCGCAAGCTAAAGTAGGGGGGATTCATGATAGAGCTGTCAAACCTAAAAGTGTTGCGGCAACTATCCCCGAGGTTGCAGAAAAACACTCAGTCGATGTTATTCTGAAAGCGGCGCCTCCAAAACCGCATATTACCAGTTCCACCAACAAGATAATTGCTCTAGGCGCCTCAACGGGTGGAACGGAAGCAATTAAAGCAGTAGTTAAAGGATTCCCGGCAGATACCCCGCCTATTCTAATAACGCAACACTTACCCGCTGCATTTAGTGAATCATTTGTTCGGCATATTGACCTTGCAACGCAAATGTCTGCTTGTATTCCCAAGCATGGGCAAACAGTTGAACAGGGCCATATTTATCTTTCGCCTGGAGACAGACACATGTTGGTCATTAGGGAAGGGAATAAATATATCATTCAGTTGAGTGATGGATTGCCCGTTAATCGCCATAAACCCGCTGTTGATGTCCTGTTCCGTTCGGTTTCTCAATGCGCAGGCGCTAATGCCATTGGCGTGTTATTAACAGGCATGGGTGCTGATGGCGCAATGGGCATGAAAGAAATGCACGATGCGGGGGCTAAAACAGTTATTCAGGATGAGCAATCCAGCGTGGTTTGGGGCATGCCGGGCGCTGCGTTCAAGTTGGGCTGTACCGATTATGTGGTATCGTTAGAAGAAGTTTCGAATAAAGTTTTAAGTTTGGTTAAGCTTGGTAGTGCGGGCAAGATTAGCTAAGGATTCTTTGATATTACCTTACCCATCCTTTCGAATTAATTGGCAATGTTTGCTTATATGATAGATTCCATTGGAATCTCACTATAGCAGAGTAAGAGCGTATTATGCCGAGACAGGATTTTAAATATTACTTTCACGCTGTGTAATTAAATATGACTAATCAGACTAAATCACAATTTATTGCAGTAGCTTCCATTACCTCGGAGTTAAGTGCGGTTATGGTGGTGGCTAAGGAAATATCGCTAGCAGCAGCCAACGCCAAGGCTATTGCGTTTAGGGCTGGAGATAAAGCAAAAGGCTTCCAGCCGATTACCGACTTTATTAATGAGCTGGCTAAAGAAACAATTGAATTGGTTACTAACATCAATATCTATGCATTGGTGTTATATCGATTAACTGTCGATGAATTCCAGAAAACGACTGCTTATAATAAATTCGAGTTGGCGGCAAAAATGGCTGGAGATGCCGTTTATGCTAAATCAATGCAGGAGCCTGTAGATCAGGCCAAACTTTCAATGCAAGATTGCCAGAGACAATTTAAAAGAGACGTCTCGCAACTGCTCGGTCAACTTGAAGCGGTGATGCATCATGCGCGCGCTGCACGGGTTATTGCTGCAAACTCAAGAATCGAAGCATCACAGGCTGGCGAATATTTGCAGAGCCTGCAAGCAGTTGCCGAAAGTGTGGATAAAGCTGCACATACCATTCATGATAATGTGCAACGTTGCAGAATCGCATTATCTATTTATCGCAATAGCTAAATAGCTGCTAACTACAGAAGGCATTGTTTTTTATGAAAACGACCAAGATATATGAAGGATCGCATCAATGGATTATGTTTGGAAGGGATGAGGGTAAACCCAGTAATATAATCGATACCAATCAATATGTAGTACGCACGGCTAACCGCTGCCTGCTTTTGGATCCAGGCGGTGCCGAGCTGTTCGCCCCGATGATGGCAGCGGTGTTACATCATGCCCCTGTAGATCAAATAACCGATCTGTTCGCTTCGCATCAGGATCCGGATGTGATCTCATCATTGGGTTTATGGGATCAAGCCTTAACAAATGCCAAGCTTCATGCACCGGCTGTTTGGGAAGGTTTTTTGCGGCATTACAGTTGTGAGTCAATAGAATATGTACCTATTCCGGACAATGGTGGAACCATTAAATTAGAGTCAGTGGAATTGCAGCTTATTCCTGCGCATTATTTGCACTCATCCGGTAATTTTCATGTCTATGACCCACAAGCTAAGATCCTGATGTCAGGGGATGTTGGCGCTGCCCTTGAAGGTCCCGACACCCCTGTGTTTGTTGACAACTTTGCCGCACATGTTGAAAAAATGCGTTATTGGCATCAGCGTTGGATGCCGTCAAATCAGGCAAAACGAGTCTGGATTGAAAGAGTAAGAAATCTTGATATCGATATTTTGGCTCCACAGCATGGCCGAATGTTCAAAGGCGATGACGTCAAGCGGTTTTTAGACTGGTTTGATGCTTTACAGGTAGGTATTGCCGTTTAATCGATCTTAAAACGTGACCAGCTACAATGATCTGATTTTGCATAGAGAGCTGGTTGCGTTTATCCGTTTACACCTAAGGCCAACAATAATTCTCTGCAACACCCTTATGGTTAAGCGCTAACCTCGCGTAATAGAGTCTTTTCTCAGCGTTTATCCGTGTAAATCTGCGGCTAACTGATTTTTTCAGATATATCGCGCTCGCAAAAACCTTGATAAAAAACAGGAACGTCGGACGCTCTATAATATGTGCCGCCACTTTCCGAATTTGTTGAGAAATAAGTCCGAACGACGGACCATGCTCAAAACCACTCCGTTGTAACCACCATATCAATATATTTTGTGCTGGCTTTGATGTCTATAAATAAGCTTTAGTACCTCATTAAAATAGTTGCAATTTGCTAAAGTTTAAACGGTTCATAGGCTTAGCGGACGTTGCTTATGCACAGATTGATTTTGCTGCAATAAATGCTAAATCAAGCCTTATATAAACTGCGCCTATCAAGGCTGTCTGTTTGTAACATACTGATAAGTAATAAGAATATATTTTTGTATAAAAATACTACAATTTAACGAAAGGGCAGGTTTTATCAGGTCTTAATCGTGTTATGTATGAGTTGCGCACAGAGTTATCCACAGCTTTTGTGGAAAAGATTGCAGGTGCTTGATTGTTAAATTCGAACGATTGAAATCGGCAGAAAACTCAAAAAAAGGGAGCCTAACAGATGATTAAGCTCCCCCTTACCAACAGGGGATGGTAAGTAAGAGCGCATGTAAATATGCTATCAACGCAATGACCAAATGATAATGTGACAGATTGTCACATATAGTTAGTAAGGTTATTTTTTAACCGATTGAACGCAATGAATTAATGCTGGTATCCTGTCAATAACCCGGATCACTGATGAAGTGATTAATTTGATAAGGAGCGATGATGTCCGAGCAAGCAAACTATATCCGCTGGTTTAATGAATTAACGATTGAAGATATATCCCTGGTAGGCGGCAAGAATGCCTCGCTAGGCGAAATGTATCGGGAATTAACGCCGCAAGGTATCCAAATTCCCAACGGTTTTGCCGTTACCGCCGAAGCTTACCGCTATGTATTGGACCAAGCACAGGGCTGGGCAGCGCTACATCAGGCATTGGATGATTTGAACCCGGACGATGTCGCCGACCTTGCCAAACGTGCTCGTAAAGCGCGGGAAATAATCTACGCCGCGCCTTTCCCTAAAGACCTTGAACAGCAAATTATCGAGGCGTTCACCCAACTGAAAAAACAGTATGGCGATGATTTAAGCGTTGCCGTACGCAGTTCCGCTACCGCCGAAGATTTGCCGACCGCCAGTTTTGCCGGGCAACAGGACACCTATCTGAACATACGCGGTGACCAAGCCTTGCTGGATGCCTGTAAACGCTGCTTCGCCAGCCTGTTCACCGACCGCGCGATACATTACCGCATCGATCAAGGCTTCGATCACTTCAAGCTGGCCTTATCGATAGGCATTATGCTTATGGTGCGCTCGGACCTGGAAGCCAGCGGCGTGATGTTTTCGCTGGATACCGAATCGGGATTCAAAGACGTAGTGTTTATTACCGGCGCCTACGGCTTAGGCGAAAATGTCGTGCAAGGCGCAGTAGATCCCGACGAGTTTTATGTGCATAAGCCCACTTTCGAACAGGGGCATCGGGCCGTATTAAGACGCACGCTGGGCGCGAAGAAAATAAAAATGGTCTATAGCGAAGGCCGCACCCGTGAACCTACCCGCAATATCGTCACCTCCGAACAAGAGCGCAACCGCTTCTGCATTAACGATGCGGATGTCCTGACCCTCGCCGATTACGCGATTAAAATAGAAAAACATTACAGCGCCAAAGCCGGCCAAGCCAAACCGATGGATATAGAATGGGCGAAAGACGGCCTGGACGGCGCACTGTACATCGTCCAAGCGCGCCCGGAAACCGTGGTTTCCCAATTGCGCGGCATGGTCTTGGAGCAATACAGCCTTAAGCAGAAAGCCGAGCCGATAGTTACAGGCCATGCGGTAGGCAGCAAAATCGCTACCGGCAATGCGCGGATTATCGATAACATCGGCCAATTAAACAGCTTTAACCCCGGCGATGTACTGGTTGCCGACATGACCACGCCGGATTGGGAGCCGGTCATGAAAATGGCCTCGGCCATCGTCACTAATCGGGGCGGGCGCACCTGTCATGCGGCGATTATCTCGCGCGAACTGGGCGTTCCTGCCGTAATCGGTTGCGACAATGCCACAACCACGATTAAAAATAATACCCCCGTGACCGTATCGTGCGCCGAAGGCGATGCCGGTAAAGTTTACGCCGGCAAGCTCGACTTCGATATTAACAGCACCGACTTATCGGATCTGCAACGTCCAAAAACCAAAATCATGCTCAACATCGGCAATCCCGAACTGGCCTTTAAAACCAGCTTCCTGCCCAATGACGGCGTGGGTTTGGCGCGGATGGAGTTTATCATCACCGAATACATCAAGGCGCATCCGATGGCGCTGATCCACCCGGAGAAAGTGCAAAATGCCGATGAGCGTGAACAGTTGGGCCAATTGACGCGCAATTATGCCAGCGCCGAAGCTTACTTCATCGAAAAACTATCGGAAGGTGTGGGTACCATTGCCGCCGCGTTTTACCCCAAACCGGTCGTAGTGCGGATGTCGGATTTTAAAACCAACGAATACGCGACCTTGCTTGGCGGCAGTTGGTTTGAATTCGATGAAGCCAATCCAATGATCGGTTTTCGCGGCGCATCGCGTTACATCCATCCCGCTTATGCAGAAGGTTTTGCACTGGAATGCAAGGCGATGAAGCGGGTACGCGAACAGATGGGTTTAACCAACGTGATTTTAATGATCCCTTTTTGCCGCCGCGTGGAAGAAGCCCGGCGTGTGCTTGATTATATGGCGCAGCTGGGTTTGAAGCGCGGCGAGCAAAGCCTGGAAATTTACGTGATGTGCGAGATTCCGAATAACGTCATTCAAATCGACGCCTTCTCGGAACATTTCGACGGCTTTTCTATCGGTTCCAATGATTTGACCCAACTTACCTTGGGTGTAGACAGGGACTCCGCAATTCTCGCCGAGGATTTCGACGAACGCGATCCCGGCGTTAAAGCAATGATCCGTCTTGCCGTTGACGGTGCGCGGCGTAACGGTAGACATTGCGGCCTTTGCGGACAAGCGCCGTCCGATTATCCCGAAATGGCCGAGTTTTTAGTGGAAATCGGTATCGATTCGATGAGCTTGAATCCCGATACCGTGCTACAAACTACGCAATTAGTATTGGAAACCGAACGGCGTTTGGGACGGTAAGTGTTCTGTTGACGGATGTTACGGATTATTCATGACCGTCGCGAAAAAGGCAGAGCGCAAAGGATACGGATTATCATGGTCCGGAAAAATCTTGTTCCCTGCATGGAGCTATTCATGTAGGGCGTGCCATGCGCGCCTTGGCTTCTAAGGCGCGCATGGCACGCCCTTGTATGATCAAAATTAATAAAAATAGCTGAAGAAATTAAGTAAGCTTTAACCGTTTATTGGGAGGCCGTCACGCCCTGAGGATTGGTTGTTAACCAAAGCCTGCTTCGTAGATTGGC
>Ga0208789_1000411_pt1 | contig 42117 bp, 38 predicted proteins | sample Methanotroph_Enr_FD_187368 | JGI IMG/M metagenome (GOLD analysis project Ga0208789, IMG submission 187368) | Enriched soil microbial communities from Old Woman Creek wetland in Ohio, USA - Methanotroph_Enrichment_5 (SPAdes) (version 2) | ecosystem: Environmental > Terrestrial > Soil > Wetlands...
AGGTAAATGCTTGGCAGAATTACAGAAATAATAAAAATGCAGTTATAAACTGGCAGTTTACTAATTCGGAAGCAAGGATAAAATTAAAACGCCTTTATCCGACAATTATAGATTGACAAGACACTAGTGTGGCAGTTGCGGTTTGCTTACCCTGAGGTGCCGTTTTGCCGCTTACACCCGATGGAGCAGGTTTTGCTGCTGGTGCCGGTTTTGCAGAAGGTGCCGCAGTTGTTTTGCCACCGCTTTTCTTGTAAGCGTTTGCCCGTTGTTTCGCTTCAGCAGCCTGCTCAGGAGTAAGTGAATTGTACTTTTTCTTTAGCTCTGCCTGACGGGCTTTGTTTTTTTCAAGATTTGCCTGTTTCTGTCTATCGGCTGCTCTGCCACTGGATTGGGCACTCAGTTGTGAGCTAAACAACATTACTGCGGAAAAAAGTGCTATCGAAAGAAAAGAAAAAATTTTCATTTGAATGGATTTTAAAGTTTACGCTGAGTTTATTCAAAAATCATACCGGAATCCGATATAATATCAGGTTTTAGAAAAAAGTATTTTATTTGATATTCTTATACCAAAGTTGCGTTCCATCCTGCGATGTGCGGTTCAGGTATATGAAACTGCCACCTGTATTCGATAAACCGGTCATACTGAAACCTCCGTCGCCCAATTGCACCAGGCCATAACCCTGATCGATATTATTTCCTCCATAGGTATGATCCCAGAGCATATCGCCCGAAGAATTTGTACGGACAAGGTAAATATCCTGATAACCCCCTCCTTTCGAATCCGTAATCCCGGTTATGGCAAAACCTCCGTCGGATGTTTTAACCATGGATGCTCCGAATTCGTAACCACTTCCACTATAGGTCTTTTCCCATAAGAGGTTTCCAGCGGTATCAGTTTTGATAATTATTATCTCCTGATTGTTGGTTTCCTGCAAAGTTCCCCCAATCGCTACACCACCATCATCAGTAAGAGCGAGCGAATAACCGATTCCGGTACTGTATGTGCGGGTCCAAAGGCTATCGCCTCCCGAAGAAACTTTCATCAGGAATATTTTGCCGCAACAGGAACTGTACCCATTCATTGAGCCTGTTACGAAATATCCTCCGTCAGGTGCGGATATAACGTTGTAAGCAGCATCATTAACGGTGTCGTACGGATCAGTACTATTGGCACCTATTTTGCTTTCCCATATCAGGTCGCCATTGTTATTAATCCGCACAAGGTAAATATCCCTATCCGCATTAGCTGAGCTCTGAATGTAACCGGCAACCAGGTAACCGCTGTCAGCCTGAGAAATGAGTCCGAAACCCTGTGAATACAATGAACCGCCATATTTCAGAGCTTCAACCTGCTTGCCATTGGCATCCGTAATAACTACAAACATAGAAGGTGAACCAGAAACAGATTTATTACTGAAACCTGCAGCTATATAACCACCTTCGTGCGAATTTTTAACGCTGTAGAATGCATCGGAATAGGTTCCTCCGAAATTCCGGCTCCAGACGGTATCTCCGTTTGATTCGCTTGCTACCATGAGTGAAGCTTCATACCCCTTTGAGGTTGAATTATACCCGGCAATCACCAGGTTACCATTTGTGGCAATAGCCAGACTGTTGCCACTGCGTTTATATTCTTCAGGAACATCTTCTTTCTTACACGATGTAAAAGCAGCCAAAAAGGAAATCAGAACTGCTGCTGTTTTAAAAAATTGTATTTTCATTTAGTACCTGGGTATTGTAATTTAAGTTAGAAAATTATCACTAATTGCGTATGTCCAGTTCATTGATAAGGTTAGTAGCACCGGCATATTTTTCGATCACGAACAACACATACCGTATATCAACGCAAATTGTCCGTTGCAGCTCAGGCTCAAACGCATAATTACCGCTCATAGCTTCCCAGTTGCCATCGAATGCCAGACCGGTAAGCTCCCCATCTGCATTAAGAACAGGACTACCTGAATTTCCACCGGTGATATCGTTATTAGTTAGAAAGGCGACAATCATTTTACCGTTTTCGCCGTAGCGTCCGTAATCCTTGTCTTTATAAAGTTGTTTAAGCTTTGCGGGTACAACAAATTCCCAATTCGCAGGATCTTCTTTAGCCATAAGTCCATCGAGCGTTGTAACATAATCGAAATCAACTGCATCGGCAGGACTATAATCCTGTACTTTACCATAGGTTACCCGCATGGTACTGTTGGCATCGGGATAGAAATTTTTATCGTTTTGCATTTCACGCAGACCTTTCACGAAAAGTCGTCTTCCTTTTACAAGCAGTTCCGAAGAAGGTTTCACCAGACTGTCGATAAGGGCAGCATTTTGAGCAAAAGCTTTCTGTAGCGGCCAGGCCGGATCTTTCTGAAGTGTTTTTAATTTGGGATTTGCCAAAAATAGGTCAACATCCGATTTACTGCCAAAAATTGTCTTACTGAATACAGCCGAAGAGTATGCATCAAAATCGCCTTTGTATTTGGAATGTATTTTTTCCAGGTAAACCGGCTGTAGATTTTTCGGCACATCATTGTAATAAAGCTGTAACATGGCGGCCAGCATTTTCTGGTCAGTTGCAGTGTTGTAGTTTTTAAAATACTGTTCTGATGCTTCGGTTGCCTTGGCGACCAGGTCGTGTATTCTCTGCTGATCAGGTTCAGGTTTTGCCAGTTCTTCCTCCAGCTTACTGAAGTTTCTGGAAAAAGCTATGATTTCGCAGCCACGTACAATTGCTTCTGAATTATACCGGACGGCTGATTCGTATTTATTTATGGTTTCGTAGGCATTCGATATATTGTAAAGTGCATCGCGGTATTGCAGACTACGTTCCTTGTCGGTGTTGAACCATTTAACAAATTGTTCCTCAAGTTCCCGCTTTCTGTCGAATACTGCCAACCTTTTGAGGCCTTTATTCTGACCTATAAAAAACTTCCAGTAATTAGCCGATCCGGCATATTTGGAAGCATACTTGATCCTGACTTCCGGATCGGCAGCCATATCCTGGCGAAGTATATCCAGTTTCCTGGTACGGATTTTCACCACCATGGGGTTATTCTTCTCCAAGGCCCATTTGATGGTATAAGAAGTGGCATACCTGTCAGTAGAACCCGGATAGCCCATGATCATTGCAAAATCGCCAAGCTTTTTTTCTTTTATCGAAACCGGAAGAAATTGCCTGGGTTTCATAGGCACATTGTCGGATGAATATTCTGCCGGTTTATTTTCGCGGTTGGCATATACTCTGAAAACCGAAAAATCTCCTGTATGTCGTGGCCACATCCAGTTATCAGTATCGGCTCCGAATTTCCCTATGGATGAAGGAGGTGCTCCAACAAGCCTGACATCCTTGTATATTTCGTAAAGAAACAGGTAATATTCGTTACCGTTAAAAAATGATGCTATACGGGCATCGTACTGAGTTCCTTTGGTATTACTGAGTTCTATTTTTTTGGAATTCTCTTTAATTTTTTCGGCTCTTTCAGTCTCGGTCATATTATCTTTCACACCGGCAAGGGTGGCTGCGGTTACATCCTGTATGCTGACAAGAAAACGTGCTGTGAGCCCAGGGGTAGGAAGTTCCTCTTCGTAACGTGTGGCCCAGAAACCATTGCTGAGATAATCATGATCAACAGTGCTGTGCGATTGAATGGATCCGTAGCCGCAATGATGGTTGGTAAATACCAGGCCGTTGGGTGAAACAATTTCGCCGGTACATCCACCGCCAAACATGATGATTGCATCTTTAAGACTTGAATGGTTAATGCTGTAAATTTCTTCTGCTGTTAAATGCAGACCTTCCTTTTGCATATCCACAAAGTTGAGCCGCTGGATAAACAGAGGTAACCACATGCCCTCGTCAGCACGAAGCTGAAGGGAAATTATTGAAAGGAACGTTAATACCAGTAGTGTGATTTTTTTCATTATTTATTTTTAGTGTTCGTAAATTCCTATTCAGTTTTACCAAAGAAATACTGAATTATCTGTTTTTCATTCAATACCTATACATACTTTTCGCCACTGGAGGAACGCACGGCATCCACATAACTGCGGATGTTCTGTTCATCGCCGCGTTTGCAGATCAGCAGTATGCCATTATCTTCCACAACAATCATATCCTCCAGGCCCTGCACCACTGCAACTTTGCCCGAAGGAAGATTTATAATACAGTTTCGCGTGTCGTAGGTGAGTGGTTTTGACCCGATAATGGCATTCCCTTCAGTGTCCTTACCGGAAGTTTCGTAAAGCGAGCCCCAGGTACCCAGATCGCTCCATCCGATATCGGCAGCAAGAACAAATACATTATCTGCTTTTTCCATGATGCCATAGTCGATTGAAATGCTTTTGCAGATAGTATATGCACTTTCGATAAAAGTTGCTTCAGCTGACGAATAATACATTTCGGCACCCTCTTTAAAGGTTGTATTCAGTTCAGGCAGGTGCTTTTCGAAGGCATCGAGTATGCTTTTTACTGACCAGATAAAAATTCCTGAATTCCACAGAAAATCGCCGCTTTGCAGAAAGGATACTGCCAATTCGTGGTGAGGTTTCTCGGTAAAAGTTTTCACTTTCCGTACATTGCATTCCTGTGTATACACATGGCTTTCCTCGAACTGAATATAGCCATAGCCTGTATCGGGTCTGCTTGGGGTTATTCCCAGGGTGAGCAGCCAGTTGTTTTTTGTGGCTGCCTGAAGAGCGCACAGTAAAGTATCAGTAAACTCCTTTTCTTTAAGAATGATATGATCGGAAGGGGCAACAACTATGCTCGCGTTGGGGTTAAGTTTATTGATTTTATGCGTGGCATAAGCTATGCATGGGGCCGTGTTACGACGCATAGGCTCACAAAGCACATGGTCGGGGACTATGGCAGGCAGTTGCTCAATTACCTGATCGAAATACTGTTCATGTGTTACAACAAAAATGTTCTCAGGGGGACAAACAGTTGTAAGTCTGCGGAATGTCTGCTGGATGAGAGTTTCCCCTGTACCCAGAATATCAATAAACTGCTTTGGGCGGGAGTTACGACTGAGAGGCCAGAAACGGGCTCCAACTCCACCTGCCATGATCACACAGTAATAATTTTTATTCATCAGTTCAAAAATTACTTATAACAATTTAAATTACAACAATTTGAAAGTGATTGTTTTTTGCAAAGGTAATAAATCCGGTTTCAGATTTAATTCCGCATTTTGTTAAAATTCTACAACTTTTTTCGTTATTATTTCAGGAATTTACTGTTCAATAAATGCTGTACTTTACAAAGCTTTCAGTCACTAATTCTTACCCGCGATCGTAAATTGCAGATCGTAAATCATACCTAATGAATCCACCATCAAGCCTTAATTACATGTGCCGAACCTGGCACAAGGTAATATTTCCGGGTTGCGACATTGTAACATTTGAAACGTGTACGGAGCTTTTCGAGTTTTACAAATTGTTTGCCACTCACTAATGTAAAAGTACCATTAACCGGGATGTCGTTAACGGTAATCATCACAGTCCCGCCTTCGCATAATGCCAGGGTGTTAATCAGAAGGGAATCGCGGTGAAAGGTTGCCGGCGTTTTGACAAAATACCTTAGTAGTTCTTTAGTGAGTTCAGGCGGAAAAACCTGTGCATCGAAAAATGGATGAACCAGCGAACGGTAGGCATTTTTCCATTCAGTACCGTGTGGTAAAGCCTTTCGGCCATGCTTCCGCATAACAACCAGATGAGCCAGTTCGTGTAAAAAAACAAGAAGAAATGTATAGGGCCCCAGATCAGAATTTATGTGGATAACAGGTCGGCCACCTTGCCTCATTCCTTTAAAACTGCCAAGCCTGCTACGACGGGGATTTGTAATCCTGAACAGAAACTGATATTCACTAAAAAGGGCGCGTGTAAGCTGTCGCGCCTGTTCCGGAAACCGTAAGAGAACTCCATCAAGGGTTTCAGGCTTGTAAGACATACAAAGTTTCCCGGTACAGTTTTATACTATGTTCTTTTGCAGGTGTGAGCAAACAACCGCACCTGTTATGCCCGGTTGAAGCCGGTGTACGGTGCCAGTTTTTCTGAGTATTGTATCTGCTTCCGGTGCAACCGCCGGCAAACAATAATACTACCATTGTAGCCAGCAAAAGTAAATATCGGCTTCCTGAAATAAAACTATTGATTTCACATTTATTAGTTTCCATCTTCCCTGTTTTAAGGTAATTAGCTTCAACAATTAGCCACAGTTATAAACAATGTACCGTTTTACTTGTTCAGAAAAACAACGGCTGTAAGCGCTAATCCTAAAATTTACGCTAATTTAGCACTTATTATTGTACGAAATGAAATTTTTATTCCACTTTGGGCGCTACCTAAGCTTATTACGACAGTCGTTTCAACGCCCTGAAAAGCAGTCAATTTATATACGGCAGATTCTGGTCGAAATGGAGAAACTGGGACTGGCATCCGTTGGTATTGTTGCCATTATTTCGGTATTTATGGGCGCGGTGCTTGCCATACAGATGGCTTTTAACATCGATACTCCTCTAATTCCGTCGTATACTATTGGATTTGTTACCCGACAAAGTGTTGTTCTTGAGTTTTCGCCAACTATTATCAGCCTTATCCTGGCTGGAAAAGTAGGTTCGCGTATAGCCTCCGAACTGGGAACCATGCGTGTAACCGAACAGATTGATGCTCTCGAAATTATGGGTATCAACCCGGCCACATTCCTGATTCTTCCCAAGATTGTCGCTTCCATGCTTATCAATCCTTTCCTTATCGGAATGAGTATGATACTTTCAGTAGGTGGAGGATGGCTGGCAGGTATTGCAACCGGACTCTTTCCTTCGGCCGAATATATTTACGGTATCCAATCGTTTTTTCATATGTATGATATTTCATACTCCTTTATTAAAACGGTGGTTTTCGCTTTTATAATTGCTTCCGTTTCGGCTTATAATGGGTATTATACCAAAGGTGGAGCCCTCGAAGTAGGTGAAGCAAGTACAAATGGCGTTGTTTACAGCAGTATTGCTATTATTTTCTCTAATCTTGTCCTGACCCAAATTTTATTGGCATGATAGAGGGCAGAAATATCAGCAAACGTTTCGGTGACCGTTTGGTGCTGGAGGATGTTTCGGTTACACTCGAAAAAGGCAAAACCAATCTGATCATCGGTCAGAGCGGGATGGGGAAAACAGTGCTCCTCAAATGCCTGGTCGGGCTTTTTGAAGCCGATAAAGGACAGGTATTCTACGATGGCAGGGCCTTTTCGAAAATGTCGTTCAATGAGATGAAGGAAATCAGGCAGGAAATAGGCATGCTATTCCAGGGAGGTGCTTTGTTCGATTCGCTAACGGTAGAGCAAAATATCATGTTTCCGCTCACTATGTTTACGAAACAAACACCTCAGCAAAAACTTGAAAGGGCTAACTTCTGCCTCTCGCGGGTGAACCTCGCAAACGCCAATAAGCTATTCCCCTCCGAACTCAGCGGCGGAATGAAAAAGCGTGTTGCCATTGCCCGTGCAATCTCAATGAACCCTCGTTACCTATTCTGCGATGAGCCAAATTCGGGTCTCGATCCCCAGACTGCCCACCTGATTGATGAGCTTATCAAGGAAATTACACTGGAATATAACATGACCACAGTGGTGGTAACGCACGATATGAACTCAGTACTCGAAATAGGAGAGAAAATATACTTCCTGTACCAGGGCAAACTCTGGTGGGAAGGAGATAAAAACAATATTCTTCATACCGACAATGCTGAATTACAGGGATTTGTGTTCACTTCGGAGCTTACCAAAAGGTTGAGACCGGGCAAAGGGGTTAGGGGTTAGGTCCCGATAGCAATCGGGATGGGGGTTAGGGGTTTTTATATCACACTATTTTACACGATTGTACGTTTAATCTTTTAACTCATTTCCCGGATTTAACTGAAAGAAAAACCATGTCTGCGTTAGATATTATTCTTGCCATTTTTCTTTTCTATTTCGCCTTTAAAGGGTTTAGCAGCGGCTTTATAATCAGTGTTGCCACGCTGATTGGTTTGGTACTTGGCTTTTATGCTGCATCTCACTTTTCGGAATTCACGGCTGCCTGGCTACAGAACGATATGGGACTCAAAAGTGCGAACATTAAACTGATTGCATACATCGTGACTTTTGTAATTGTAGTAGTTCTGATTTTTCTGTTGGGCCGTTTTCTGACGGGAGTCGTAAAAACGGTAGGACTTGGCATTGTGAACCGCCTGGCAGGTGCATTGCTGGGAATCGCAAAAGGATTGCTGATTGCCAGCTTTATTTTTCTGCTTTTTATGCGTATCGATCCTCATGGAAGCCTTCTGAGCACTTCACAAAAAAAAGAATCAGTACTTTATAAACCTGTTTCGGCAATTGCACCTGCTGCTATCCCGCTCCTGAAAAAGTATAGCACACAGGTCGAAAATCTGCTGGATAAAGGTGAAGCAACTGATCAAAAAGCTAAAGGGTCAGAATAAAGCTACTTATTTTCTATACCGGCAAACATAGCAATCACCCATCCTGAATTCGTCCCCGTTCTTATAAAGTGCACTTCCAAACTGATTCAGCGAATCAGGAAATATTTCGAACCACCCATCCCTGATTATATAAATTGTATCGCATTGCATTACACGCGCAGCCATTCCGCGGTTTCGTACACTCGAATGATCGTCGGGGGTAGCCACAATCTGATCGGGATTCGTCACCGAATTAATATAGGAATTCCAGTAATTACCAATAATTCCAATACGTCCAAGACTCTCGAATTCGCGTACAATTTCAACCCTTGGTTTCAGTGTTTTGGGCCAGATTAATTTCAGATTATAAAGACTTCCGGCTCCGGCTATAACCACTGAAACCATCATTATTATGCGCAATGCCTTTTTAATATCCGATTCGATCAGACTTTCTGATGCAATCAGCAATGCCATACTGATGGTAATATAAGTGCTGGTGAAATACCGACGTGGAACCCCATTGTTGTAGGACCACTTTGAAATCATAATCAGGAAGAATATCAGTACCGTGTCGAGAATAAAAAACCAGAACCATTTCTTCTGGTTGCTGCTCATCCGGATGCTGCCACGCATAACGAAAAGGGTAATTGAGATAAAAGTTACTGCGTACAGAAAAGCACTTGTGAATGGTTCATAAGCAGTAAAAAGCAATAGTTCCTTAATTGATTTACCAAAGAGGCCCAACGAAGAGAGTATGGTGCCGAAGTCGTTGAAATTGTTGTAAGAGGGTGATTTGTCGGCAAAGTATTTCCCATAAAAGATGAATGCAGCCCCAATTATTGTGCCTGCAATTGAATACAATATTTCAGTTCTCCATTTTAGTAGCCTGTCCATCAGATTCCCGAAATTCCATGAAGTATAAATCTGAAATACCAGGATCAGAAATACCGATATTACAGCCAGGTCCGAGACCCAGACCGCAAGTATCATCAACACGGTAATTGACAATAACATCAGATGCTTCTTAAAACGGGATCTGCTTATATTGCTTTCGTAGAGTCTGTTGATTATAAAAATACTGATTGCAAGCAGCGCATATTCCTGCCCTATATTGAGCCTGAGCAGATCGATCAGCCTTATCGGCGGGAAAAACCAGACAATGGCAAGCAGCAGCCTGCTGAAGTTCGATTTCAGTAGTGTAGCCAATGCGAAATATCCGGCAATAAGCAATAGATAATGAGTCACTGATTCGGATGTAAGTGCTGAAAGTCCGGCTACCCTGTAAAAGACCTGACCAAGCAGAGGAATCAGCGATCCATACCTGTCCTGCCCCCAGAAATACAGGTCGTGTGGCAGCTTAAAATCATGGATCATCAATATCTGAATAGCATCGTCCGATCCCAGCAAAGCAAAGAAATTGGATGAATAACAGAAAAATGATAGTATGAAAATACCGGCTATTAATACAAAATACAGCAGACGTTTCATGAAATCAGTGGGTTTCAGTAGCGAAAATTAAGCAATTTTTAAAGAACGAAATCAGAGGTATAGGTTTGCAGCTATCATTTTGTCCGCAGCAGAAAAGAAGAAACCGCAGAAGCAGATACAATATGCATCCCATCAGCGGTTTCGTTATTTGGCAGAAGCAAAATTCCTTTTGCGTATGTATTAATCTTCCAGAATTGCTTTTACACCAGGGAGCACTTTGCCTTCGATTGATTCGAGCATTGCACCACCTCCGGTTGAAACATAACTTACTTTATCAGCCAGTTTAAATTTGTTGACAGCGGCTACTGAGTCACCTCCGCCTACGAGCGAAAATCCGCCCCTGGCAGTGGATTCAGCAATAGCCAATGCAATTTCTTTGGTTCCTTTCTGGAAATTACACATTTCGAATACGCCCATTGGACCATTCCAGAGTATAGTTTTGGAACCAACCAATACTTCGCTGAATTGTTTAATACTCTCAGGACCAATATCCAGGCCAAGCCATCCATCAGGAATTTCATCCGATTTACATATCTGCCTTTCGGCATCATCAGCAAAAGCATTGGCTGCAACCGCATCAACAGGGATAAGGATATTAACACCCAGTTTTTCGGCTCCTTCCATGATGTTTCGGGCAAGTTCCAGATATTCGGTTTCAACAAGCGAACCACCAATCTTACCACCTTTGGCCTTGATAAAGGTGAACATCATTCCGCCACCGATGATAAGGTTGTCAACTTTGCTGAGAAGGTTGTTGATGATTTCAATTTTGCTCGAAACTTTAGCTCCTCCCAAAACGGCTGTAAAAGGATGCTGTGCTTCGTGAAGTACTTTGGTAATGTTGCTCACCTCATTATTCATAAGGTAACCGAACATTTTATCATTAGGGAAATAAGCGGCAACCAGTGCTGTGGATGCATGAGCACGGTGAGCCGTTCCGTAAGCATCGTTTACATAACAGTCAGCATAGCTGGCAAGTTTCCTGGTAAATTCTTTCTGAGCAGCTTTCACACGCACTTTAGCTGCAGCTTTTTCTTCGTCGGTAGCTGTTTCAGGCATACGGGCTTTACCTTCTTCTTCCTCGTAATAACGCAGGTTTTCGAGCAAAAGCACTTCACCAGGCTTAAGTGTTTCCGAAAGATCAACAGCGGATTGTCCCATACAATCGTCAGCAAATTTAACGGTTGTATTCAATGCCTGTTCGAGGTATGGAACAAGATGACGCAGCGAAAGTTTAGGTTCGCCGATTTTTTTCGGACGACCCAGATGCGAACAGAGGATAGCAGAACCTCCACCGGCCAGTATTTTACGGATGGTTTGCAAAGCAGCATCAATACGGGTAGTGTCAGTTATTTTCTGGTTGTCGTCGAGAGGTACATTAAAATCAACCCTTATAAGAGCACGTTTACCTGTAAAGTCGTAATTATCAATGTTTTTCATATGTTGTGAATTTGAAATTTTCGATTTGCGAAGGTAGGTATTAAATTAAGAATTTGAAAATGCGTGAGTTTGAAAATACATGAATAAAATCAATCCTCCAACATACTTACATCTGAAAGAAACCTTATCCGGTTTCATCCTCTTTTACAAAAACCTTTACCTTTGAAATCCTTTAATTTTTAAATACTATGAAATACCAGGGTAGCATAACCTCGCGCCTTCCACTTGCCGGAACATCCATTTTTGCTGTAATGTCGGGCCTGGCAAATGAAGTCGGGGCGATTAACCTTTCGCAGGGATTTCCTGATTTCCCTATTTCGATGGAGCTGGTCGACCTTGTGAATAAGTATATGCACAAAGGTTTTAACCAATATGCCCCCATGCCGGGAGTTCTTGCGCTGCGGGAAGCCATAGCCCAAAAGGCATTGGACACATTCGGACTCAGTTACGATACTGTAAGCGAAATTACCATCACTGCCGGGGCAACTGAAGCTATCTTTTGTGTGATTACAGCCATGATTCATCCGGGCGATGAGGCAATTATAATTGAACCCGCATACGACAGCTATGCTCCGGCAGTGCAACTCAGCGGTGGAATTGTAAGGTATTCATCTCTGCAGGTGCCCGGATACAGCATCAACTGGCCGGAAGTAAAAAGCCTTATCAATAGCCGGACCCGGCTTATTATGATCAACACGCCACACAACCCGACCGGAAGTGTGCTTTCGGCATCGGATATGAAAGAACTTGATCTTCTCACGCGGGATACCAATATTGCGGTAATGAGTGACGAGGTATATGAACACCTGATATTTGATGGCATCAGGCACGAAAGCGTATGTTATTATCCAGAGCTTGCTGCACGCAGTTTTGTTATAGGTTCGTTTGGTAAAACTTTTCATACTACCGGCTGGAAAACAGGCTTTATCCTGGCTCCTTCGGTTTTAATGGCCGAGGTTCGCAAAGTTCATCAGTTTGTTGTTTTCGCATCGAATACGCCTGTACAATATGCGGTGGCCGATTATCTGAAAAATAAGGAAAACTATCTGCAGCTACCGGCATTTTATCAGCAGAAACGCGATCTTTTTGCCGGATTGGTCGCCAATTCGCGTTTCAGGATTATTCCATCCTTTGGAACCTATTTCCAGTTGCTTGATTATTCCGCCATTTCCGATGAAAAAGAAATGGATTTCGCGGTTCGCATTACCAAGGAGTTTGGTGTGGCATCGGTACCTGTATCACCTTTCTATCATAACAGGCAGGATAATCATGTGCTGCGTTTTTGTTTTGCCAAAACGGAAGAGACTTTAATCAAAGCTGCCGAAATATTATGCTCGATCTAACCATTACCCTGATCCAACCCGACCTTAACTGGATGGATAAAAAAAGCAATCTGCTGAAGTTCGGAGATTTCTTTCATAAAATCGATTGTAAAACCGATCTGATTGTGTTGCCCGAAATGTTTAATACCGGGTTCGTGGTTGAGCCAAAGGCACTGGCCGAAGATATGAATGGTCCTACTGTAGCCTGGATGGCCCAGCAGGCTGACAAGCTGAAGTCAGTGATAACCGGAAGCCTCGTTATTCTCGAAAACGGAAATTATTACAATCGCCTGGTATGGATGCAACCTGATGGCAGATACCTTACTTACGATAAAAGGCACTTATTTCATCCGGGTAATGAGCACGAACAATTTTCGAATGGCAACGAAAAACTTGTTGCCGATCTGCTGGGCTGGAAAATCTGTCCCCTGGTATGTTACGATCTGCGTTTCCCTGTATGGAGTAAAAACACCTGGAAAAACGGAGCATATGAATACGACATATTACTCTATATGGCCAACTGGCCTGCTGCCCGCAGTTATGCGTACCGACAGCTTCTGATAGCACGTGCTATTGAAAACCAAAGCTATGTGGTTGCAGTTAACAGAGTTGGCGTTGATGGAAAAGGAACTAACCATCAGGGAGATTCAACCTTGATCGACTTTAAAGGCAACCACCTGATTGAAATTGCACCTGATACAGAGGGTATGGAATCCATAACCGTAAGTTATAAACAGCTGGCTGATTTCCGCAAGGGGTTTACCGTGGGAATGGATTGGGATTCATTTGAAATTAAAGATATGGATTGATACCAGGAGGCTCTGAAATCAGTGCCACTGAACCCGGTTGAAAATTTGGAGGTTTTTTAACTGAATCCGGTAGCACGGTTTTAAGCTTTACCTGATAATTTTCAAAATTTTCAAAATTTCAGTTTCTATTTCTGACTTACCTTTGCAGCCGAAAATAATTCTGCATGGACAAATATTTAATTGTTGGACTAGGTAACATTGGAGAGGAGTATGCCAATACACGTCATAACATTGGGTTTATAGTAGCCGATGCGCTGGCCGGCGATCTGGGTGTAAAATTCACGATCGAACGACATGCCTATATGACTGAGGCGAAACTTAAAAACAAACTTCTGATCATCCTTAAGCCTACCACTTACATGAACCTGAGCGGTAAAGCCGTGAAATACTGGATGGATAAGGAGAAAATTCCTTTGGAAAACATACTGGTTATAACCGATGATGTTGACCTTGACCTGGGAGTGCTGCGGCTGCGCACCAAAGGAAGCGGAGGCAGCCATAACGGTTTGAATCACATTATAGAAACTTTGCTTTTCTCCGATTGGTCACGACTTCGCTTCGGTATTGGCAAGGACTATGCCCGGGGATTTCAGGTTGATTATGTATTGGGACGATGGTCGTCAAAAGAAGAGAAAATCCTGGCACCCCGCGTCGAATCAGCCGTTTCGATAGTTAAAAGCTTCGTACTTGCCGGAGCGGCTCAAACCATGTCGGATTTTAATAATAAATAGGATTTACCAGTTCTTTAACCAACCGCTCACCAACTTTCCTCCACACCATGAGCTCGAAATTAAACAGCATACGTTTAAATTATAAAATATGGCTCGAAACAGCCGGTGGCATTGGTGTGCTTGGTGACAAGAAGTGTGAACTTCTCAGAGCCATTGACGAAACAGGTTCGCTGAACGAGGCCATGAAAAAACTCGGACTTACCTACCGTAAAACATGGGATAACCTCAAGCGTATTGAAAGTGAATTAGGCTTTCCTCTTATAAAACCAATGCGGGGAGGCGCTGATGGTGGCAGCACGGTTTTAACACTGGAAGCGAAGATAATTATTGCTGCATTTGAAAAATTTCATATCGAATACGATTCTATTATTCAGAATGGATTTGAATCCATCCTCACCGAAATGAAGCAAAAAATCAAATAATACAGTGCTCAGAGTTAAACAGGCAGGCTGAAAACACTATTGCCATTACGCCATAAAAAATCTTCTGAATTCTTGTGTCCCAATAAAATTATGATACTTTTGCAACCGAATTGCAGGTTTTTGCAATTCGTACAAAATAATTCAGAATCAGGAATTTATGAATAATGCCATTTACAATTTCCCCTTGCCGGCCAATGAGCCTGTACTCGAATACAGGAAAAACAGCCCGGAAAGAAATCAGCTTGAAGCCGAAATCCAGCTACAGCTTACCAATCCAATCGAGATACCACTGATCATTGGTGGTAAGGAAGTTAGGACTGAACAAACAGGGCAGGTTACAATGCCTCACAAGCATTCGCATGTGCTTGCGACTTATTATAAAGCTGGCGAAAAAGAAGTACAAATGGCCATTGAGGCAGCTCTCAAAGCCCATGTTATCTGGTCGGATCTTTCCTGGACCGTTCGCGCATCCATACTCCTGAAAGCGGCAGAGTTAATATCGGGAAAATACCGGGCAGTTATGAATGCAGCCACCATGCTGGGTCAAAGTAAAAATATCTTTCAGGCAGAAATTGATGCTGTTTGCGAAACCATTGATTTTCTGAAGTTTAACACCTATTTTGCATCCCGCATTTACGAAATGCAACCGCGTTCAGCTTTCAACCAACTGAACAAAATGGAGTTCCGTCCGTTGGAAGGATTTGTATTTACCGTGAGCCCGTTCAATTTTACATCCATAGCTTCAAATCTGAATATGGCTCCTGTCATGATGGGGAATACCACTATCTGGAAGCCAGCAACTACCTCCCTGCTTTCGAATTACTACCTGATGAAAATTTTCAAGGAAGCCGGCCTTCCCGACGGAGTCATTAATTTTTTGCCCGGCAGTGGTGCTCTGATTGGGAAAATCGCACTTGCTTCGCCTGATCTGGCCGGAATTCATTTTACCGGTTCCAATAATACCTTCAATCAGCTCTGGAACAATGTTTCATCTCAGCTTCCGCAGTACAAATCATACCCGCGGCTGATAGGTGAAACCGGAGGTAAAAACTTCATTTTTGTGCATCCATCAGCAACTCCAAAGGAAGTCGCAGTAAATGCTTTTCGTGGTGCTTTTGAATTTCAGGGGCAGAAATGCTCGGCAGTTTCACGCATGTATGTACCTGCATCACTTTGGCCGGAAATAAAGTCAGGATTACTCAGCATAAGTTCGGATGCAGCCATGGGAGATGTGGCTGATCATAAAAACTTTATAAATGCAGTTATTGACGAAGGATCATTCGATAACTGCATGAGGTATATCAATTTTGCAAAGGACTCTGCCGAAGCTGAAATAATTTCCGGTGGTAAAGGGGACAAAACTCTTGGATATTTTGTTGAACCAACCATCATCGTAACCACGAATCCGAAGTTCAAAACCATGGAAGAAGAAATTTTCGGCCCGGTGCTGACTATTTATGTTTACAGGGATCAGGAAATGGAAGAATCGCTTCATCTATGCAACACAACCTCACCCTACGGTCTTACAGGTGCAGTATTTTCGAATGACAGAGTTGCCGCCTCAGCCATGTGCGAACAGCTCAGGTATGCTGCCGGCAATTTTTATATCAACGATAAGCCAACAGGTGCCATTGTTGGTTTACAACCTTTCGGAGGCTCCAGGGCTTCGGGTACCAACGACAAAGCAGGTGGAGAGTTTAACCTTATCCGCTGGATAAGCCCGCGGACCATTAAAGAAACATTTCAACCGGCAACGGAATACAGGTACGGATACTTGATGGAGGAAAATTAGTCCTTCGGTTGAAACGATTTGTTTCATTGAAAAAGATAATCTGAGATATCTGCTTACAGCCGGTTTCAGAAAAAACACATTAATAATTAAAAACAATTAAGCTAATCAACACTGAAATGACATTAGATTTAAAACTTTTAGGAATTGAAGCAGTAAATCCGGGTGCCTGCACCGGAAGCGAATGGCTCGACACAAAAGGAGACGAAACAGCTTCGTATTCACCCATTGACGGTTCGCTGATCGCCAAAGTAAAGAATGCATCCCTCGAAGACTATGAATATATGGTTGTAAAAGCACAGGAAGCATTTCTTAAATGGCGTATTGTACCTGCTCCGAAAAGAGGAGAAGTGGTAAGACAGATCGGGGAAGCACTGCGCGCAAAGAAAGCAGAACTGGGCTATCTGGTTTCACTCGAAATGGGCAAAATTTATGAAGAAGGTCTGGGCGAAGTGCAGGAAATGATCGATATCTGTGAGTTTGCTGTTGGGCAATCGCGGCTGCTAAACGGTGCAACCATGCATTCTGAGCGTCCTTTTCACCGTATGTACGACCAGTATCACCCTATTGGCATAGTCGGCATTATAACATCCTTTAATTTCCCGGTGGCTGTATGGGGCTGGAATGCCATGCTGGCAGCCATTGCCGGCGATGTGGTTATATGGAAAACCAGTTCAAAAACACCCCTCTGCGGTATTGCAGTTCAAAGGATTATAGCCGAAACCCTGCGTAACAATAATGTTCCGGAAGGAGTTTTCAATATGATCATTGCAAAATCATCAGTACTCGGCGATAACTTCGCCGCCGACAAACGCATACCACTGATGTCAGTAACCGGGTCAACCGAAGTTGGCAGGAAAGTCGGGGCTATTGTAGGCAAACGGCTTGGCAAGACTATTCTGGAACTTGGCGGAAATAATGCTGTTATTATTTCGAAATATGCCGATCTCGATATGACTCTTCAGTCGGTAGTATTTGGAGCCGTAGGAACCTGCGGTCAGCGCTGCACCTCCACCCGGCGCCTCATTGTGCATGAATCCGTTTATGAAACCGTTAAATCACGTCTGATTGCAGCTTACAAGAGTATCAGCGACCGCATAGGTGATCCACTCAAAAAAGATACGCTTATTGGCCCATTGGTTGACGGAACAGCCGTGAACAACTTTCTTCATGCCATTGAAGAAGTACAGAAAGAAGGAGGAAAACTTGTTTTTGGTGGCAGCAGTCTCACCGGAGAAAAATACCCAAATGGCAATTATGTAATGCCCGCGATAGTTGAAGCCGAAAATCATTATAAAATGGTTCAGGAAGAAACCTTTGCTCCCATCGTTTACCTGATTAAATACAGTACAGTCGAGGAAGCCATCAGTCTCAACAACAGCGTTCCCCAAGGATTATCCTCATGTATCTTTACCGAAAATCTGGTTGAAGCAGAGAAATTCCTCTCCGAAACCGGTTCCGATTGCGGTATAGCCAATGTTAACCTGGGAACTTCCGGTGCCGAAATAGGAGGTGCTTTCGGTGGAGAGAAAGATACCGGCGGTGGACGCGAATCCGGTTCCGATGCATGGAAAGCCTATATGCGTCGTCAGACCAATACAATCAATTTCAGCGGACAAACGGCTTTGGCTCAGGGAATCACTTTCGATTTTTAAACGCTGACACTACACTAATGTGTTTTACTTCATACAGACCTTACTGCATCTTATTTAGCAGTAAGGTCTGTTTTTTTTGAACCTTTTTAAGGAAGCATCTTTTTCGACGCTAAGCTGCAGATAGCTTTATTTCACTCTGACTGCTACGGGACTTCCAATATGATCCGCAATGGAGTTACCAATCATTGTTGTATCCTGATCTTTGATGTGATAAACATAACAATTTCTGAAATTCCATTTATGTATCACCTGCTCTGCAAGGCTATCGCGAACCGCAAGTAAAAGATGACAATCCGATGCCTGAACCAGGTTATCAATGCTTGCTGCCCATCCCTGTTTATTAAGTTCCAGTGCACCGACTTCATCAATAATGATAATTTGGGTATTCCTGTTATTATTGGTTGACAGCGCATTGTTCCCGAAGAGAAGTCCCTCCTCAAATATGCTGTACTTACCTATACGGCTTAAACTTTCGTCATTGGTTTTTCTTAAAAATATTTTCCTCTGATTACTCGCGATATCTACTACATCGTATCCTATGGTTGTATCGTTTTCAATAACCCTGGGGGAATAAATTCCGCTAGCAGCAATTTCCTTTTCGTTAAAAAAGCCGATGATTTTAAGCAAAGTGGTTGTTTTCCCCTCACCCACTGCTCCTGTCAGAATAAAAACTTTTTTACGGAGTTTGCCATTTATTTCTGCAAGCCTGAATTCAACCTGCGAAACAATCTGGTAAATGACTGATACCGGGTTTTTGAGTATTACTTTTAAATCAGGAATATTTGAAATCATCATGGGTAAACTCTCAAACGAAAGTTCAAGAGCTAACGGAAGTTGCTTAAAGGATGTTTTCAGAAAAAAGTCACGGATTTTAGGATTGTATAACTCGGTTCCCAGGACTGAAAATCCCAGAATAATTACGATTGCTCTGAAATTCATCTGTATTCCGATTAAAAGCCCTTGTTCGTAATCATTCGCACCGGTTTCGCCCCTGCTGAAAAGAAACGCAGTAATCATGGTTATACTGACAAAAAATACCCAGAATTTAGGCTTCGAAAGCTGCCTCAAAGCGCGTTTATATCGAAACGACCAGAGTAATGAAATTGCTGTAATTGATAGGCTCCATACAGGCCAGGATGTATAGTTCAAAAGCAGCAGAGCGATAAAAATAAGGGCGACATCAGCAAAAAGCCAGACTACAGAGTATTGAAATTCGAAATTCCCCTTATTGTATCTTTCCGAATTCAGGTTTGCCTTTGTCTGCAACTTGTAATCAGCAGGTTGACGGATTATTTTTCTGCCCACTCTGATACCAATAACTGCGGATAAAATTCCCAGTATGCAGTATATAATCAATAATGCAATAAGCGGTAGCCACACTGTGTCGAATTGAAAATTCAGCTGTTTTTCTGCATATTTCAAGAGGTTTTTATACAGATCAACCATATTTAAACCGTAAAACAGAATGAAATTTATAATCTTCTGAAAGAGGTTCCACGACATGGCGAGCATGGCACCTAAAATGTATCCGAAAAAAGACCGTCCAAACACCCGGACCGAAATCTCCAGCAGGAAAGCTTCGCTGAGAATGGCTATCATAGGACCAAAAATCACAGCACTTGGCGACATGGTTTTCATTAAAGCACAAATTAAACCCGAACGCCAGAATAAGCCTTTCTCTGTCCAGATGTAGCTTACCGAAATTAAAATAATGATACCAATGGCAGTAAGAACATTGCCGCTGAAAGGGACTTTAAGGTTGTGCAAAAAACTTCCGAGTACTATTTCGGAGGCAGCCCATATTGTTCCTATTATTGAGGCTTTAATCCACTTTTCGCTTAATTCGTTACTCTTGCTCATTCAGAATACAGATTTTCTGTGCACAGTACTTAAATAAATGAAACCCTGCCCCTGCCTGGCTGACAATTGAAAACAACAGATCAGGATCCGTTATGCGCGTCGCCCCGATTATACTCACTTTATTTTTGAACAATACATCCGGAATAATACTGCTTGAGGGTCCGGTTACAATCACCTGGGTTCCAGGCGAAACACACGACAGCAGATCATCGATGGTGTTATTTACCAGAGTTAAACCTGTTATAATTACTACATCGGAAACGGGTATAATCTTATTGTATTCGCCAGCCGGAACATAAAATTGTTTCTGATCCTCCGAAAGAGCATTCTCATTCATTTCCAGGACAAATAGCTTATTTTTGGTAGCAGCAATTTTCTGAATATACGATTGAAATCCTCCGACTACAGTAATGGTTCTATGCCGGCTTAAGTCAATAAGGTCGATAGGATCGGTGTTTTCAAGTATTTTGTATCCTGAACTGTTTTGCATTTGTGCTGACATTGCATTTAAAACTGCAATTTTTAAAGTGTCGAGTATTGCAGATGATTTTGAAGTTGCAAACAGATCCGAAACCCGCTGACCTGTTACCTTCAGGGGGCTAAAATCACCAAAATCACGATTCGCTTTTACACAGAAATGCTGTTCACTGGCCTGTGTGCTTGCAACACCAACGCTGTTATCTGATAATTTCACTGCCGAGAGATACACTCCAAGCCTCACATCAGTGATGATCAAACTTTCGGTCAGAGCTTTATACTTACTTTTGAGTAAACCATAGGTTTCTTTTAAAATCATGAATTCAGTTTTATTGATTGCGGCAATTCAGGAATTTATCAATGTTTATAATTATTTGTAATCAGCTGATTCATAAGCCAGATCTGTAAATCTACTGTTCGCGATTGCCTTAATTTTAACATTCCAAAGATAAGACACTAACCTTAACTTTATTTTTAAAATTTGATTCCAATTATCCTTTTTATTTGTTGATTTTGTAACAGGGAATCTGAACTTTTACCGGCTCGTCCGGATAATTCGATTAATTTTGACCTGTTTAAAGAATATCCGATTTTTTGACTGTAAAAGAGCAAATCAAGCAATTTGATTTCCCTGGTCAGAATCAAATAACGTCAGCCTAAAGAAACCTATGCCATCCAACACCCCTTCCGTAAAAAAAATCTGGAATATCTCCTGGCCAATCATGATCAGCCTGGTTGCCCAGAATATTGTTAACGTTACGGACACCGCATTTCTAGGTCATGTAGGTGCTGTTGAACTGGGAGCATCCGCAATAGGGGGCTTGTTCTATGTAACCTTATTTATGGTATCCTACGGATTTACGACCGGTGCACAGATACTTATTGCCCGCCGTAACGGAGAGAAGAATTTTGGTGCTATTGGCTCAATTTTCGACAACAGTTTTTATTTTCTTGGCATCTCGACCATTGTTATCACCACATTAATAGTTTTTTTCGGGGCCGACTTATTAAGGCCATTTGTTGCTTCTGAAGCAGTTTTTCAAGCCAGTATCGTTTTTCTGAAATATAGAATTTTTGGTTTGTTCTTTGCCTCAACAGCCTTGTTATTCCGATCGTTTTATACCGGAATTGCATTTACCAAATATATCAGTATCAGTGCAGCCATTATGGCGGGGCTCAATGTAATTCTCGCATACGGATTGATCTTCGGCAAACTCGGTTTCCCCGAAATGGGCATTGCGGGTGCCGGACTGGCATCATCTATTTCCGAAGCATGTGCTCTTATCTTCTTTTTCGCCATCACAGCACGAAAAGCCCATCTGCTCAAATACAGGTTATTCAGGTTTGCCAAACCCGATTTTACAATTATCCGCAGTACGCTTGATCTTTCACTCTTTATTATGATACAGTTCGTACTGTCGCATGCCGTTTGGTTTGGGTTTTTCCTGATGATCGAAAAAATGGGTGAAACCTCCCTGGCCATATCCAATATTATCAGAAGTATTTATATGCTTCTGATGATTCCTTCCTGGGCTATGAGTTCAGCCACCAGCAGCATAGTAAGTAATGCCATTGGCGAAGGATTCTCAAAAAATGTAATCCCCATCGTAAGGAAAGTGCTATGGTTGAGCATGGGGATCACCCTGTTGGTTGTTGCTGTTGCAGTTTTCGTCCCGGGATTTATGATTTCCATCTACACCAATGATGCCATACTTATCGAAAAGTCAGTAACCTCTTATTATGTTATCCTGGGTGCTGTATTCCTTTTTTCAATGACCATAGTTCTTTTCAACGGAGTACTTGGCACAGGCAATACCCGGACCGGACTCTTGATTGAAGTATTTACATTAAGCATTTATCTGGTAACAGCGTGGCTGCTGGCCGTAAGGCTGAATCAACCTATAGAAGTTGTGTGGGTTTGCGAATATGTGTATAGTATTTTACTGGGAACTATTGCCTGGATTTACCTGAAAAAAGGAAAATGGCAGGGAAGGGTGATCTGAGTCTGCGACAGGGGTTATAGGAGCAATAAATTGATAGAAGGATGTGATATTAGAGCCCTGTAAACATCCTGATTTTTCCATATATTTTCCTGATTGTAGTAATTATTACTATCTTTCGCCTTCTTAAACCTGGTCATACATTCTAATCACACACAATGGAATGGTTCGTAATTGTTAATCCCAATGCCGGAAAACGCAAGGGGGAAAAGGATTGGCTCGAAATTGCAGCTCAGCTTGCGGCTGCCGGTGTTAAATATGTAAATGTATTTACCGAACACCGCGGACATGCAGTTTTACTCACCCGTAAATTCATCGAAAACGGATACCGCAACATCATTGTTGTGGGTGGCGACGGCACACTCAACGAGGTGGTAAACGGTATTTTTACCCAGGCCCATATCCCAACCAATGAAATTACACTGGCAATGATACCGGTTGGCACAGGCAACGACTGGTGCCGTATGTTCCATATACCTGGTGACTACAAGCAAGCTATTAAACTGATCACAAAACGGAAGGTATTTGTTCAGGATACAGGTACCATCAAATATGTTTCATCCGAAGGCAATGAAAAAACCCGGTATTTTATCAATATGGCCGGTATGGGATTTGATGCGCTCGTTGCCAAGAAAACAAACAAGCAGAAAGATATGGGCAAAAGCAATCCTTTGTCGTATGTGATCAATATTTTTTCCAGCCTGTTCATTTACACAAGTACAAAAGTGACCATATTGCTTGATAATGAAAAAGTATCGTCAGACATCTTCAGTATGAGTGTTGGTATCTGTCAATTCAACGGAGGTGGCATGAAACAGGCACCCCAGGCTTTGCCCGATGATGGTTTGTTCGACCTTACACTTATCAAACCAATAGGCAAATTCAAAGTTCTCAGGAATATTATTAAACTATTCGATGGCAGTTTCACCCGCCTGCCCGAGGTTAGCACCTTCCGTTCATCAAAAATCATTATACATTCGGAACCACCTATGTATATGGAAGCTGACGGTGAATCGCTGGGTCATACTCCTTTCGTTTTCAACATTCTGCCACAAAGTCTTAACGTAATAAGTGGACTAAAATAGTCATTTCCTTTACTCAATTTATCAGGAGCCAGGCGCATTCACCCTGGTTCTTTTTATTACAAAGGATGTTATATGTAATTGCAGTCAGCTCAGGTAGTTTGCTCATTAACAACTTCTTAACAAAATAATTAAATTTTCTGCTTCAAAAGAAGTACTTTTGTATCAAGTTAATTGAATATGACCCTTAAACGAATCCATATTTTCACAAGGAATGTAATACTCATTGTTCTAGCAATAAGTGTTATTGCTGGTGTTACGGGTTTGTCGTACAGGGCTCACTATTGTCATGGTACACTTTCGGGTATAGCTTTTTATACTGAATTTGGCATTCAGAAGCCGGTATCATGCGGATGCAAGGATGATGCAAGCGTTAAAATTATCCAGGATTCCAACGATTCACCTGTTCTGAAGAAACGAGGTTGTTGTTCCAATATCTCGGTTTTCAGCAAACTGGATATTGAATCCCTGATACATTCCGTTTCGTCTCTTCCGGTCATTCAGCCCATAGTTTTTGATATAGTTTTCAATACATTTCAGCAGGCAATTTCCGAAACAAAGGAAATCGCTCTTTTTGAATTTACTTTCAGGCCGCCGCCTCTGGCCGGTCGTCAGCTTGTTCTTTTCCTTTCGCAGCAGCGTATCCCACTGATCAGTTACAATTGCTAGAAAAGGCATTGCCCTTTTCGTGAATTGCTTTTATGCCTGCAACCTCAAATTTGCACAGGGCAGGAAAAGCAAACAATCAATTCCTCAATTGTAATCTACTGATCAAATCAAAATCATGTATAAAAAGAAAATATTATTTACCATTTTCTGCTTGTTGTTTTCAGCAATTGCAGTAAAATCAAATGCCCAGGCTGTAAGCGGAGAAGTCTCTGCAATTATGTCGGGCACTCAACAGGAGTTTCTGGCCGGAGTAAGCGTCAGGTGGTTAGGGACTTATATTGGAACAACCACCGATGCCGAAGGAAAATTCCGTCTGTCGCGAAAAAGTATATCAACACAAAAACTTGTTGTGAGTTTTATTGGCTACAAAACTGACACCCTTGATGTGAATGGAATTAACAACATTAAAATAGTGATGAAACAGGCCAGTAACGAACTTAGCGGTGTCGAAATCATTGACCATACCGGCGGGACCTACATTTCGCAGCTCGACCCACGTAAAGTTCAGGTAATCACAGGTAAAGAACTCAAACGTGCTGCCTGCTGCAACCTGTCCGAAAGCTTCGAAACGAGTTCGTCAGTCGATGTTATGTATGCTGATGCTATTTCCGGGGCCAAACAAATACAGATGCTTGGCTTATCGGGTGTATATAGCCAGATTATTTCCGAAAATGTTCCTTTGCTTCGCGGACTTGGAGCAACTTTCGGCCTTGGTTATATTCCAGGGCCCTGGATGGAAGCTATCAGCGTTTCGAAAGGAGCTTCTTCAGTTATGAACGGGTATGAATCTACCACCGGGCTTATAAATGTGGAATACAAGAAACCTGCAGAAAGTGAAAAGTTGTTTCTTAACGTATTTGCCAATCAAGACGGCCGGCTCGAAGCTAATTTTAATTCGGGAACCAAAATCACAGACCGGATCAGTACTATGGTAATGGGACATGCCAGCACATTCCAGTCCCCTTTCGACAAGAATAACGATAAGTTTATGGATATTCCAAAGCTTACCAATTTCAATTTCATCAACAGGTGGGATTATACCATTCCTGGAAAGTACGATTCGCGGCTGCTGGTCAAATACATGGACGAAACACGAACCGGTGGTTACATGGATTTCAACCCTGATACATACAAGCCCGAAATCGAAAAAATAAACGATCTCTCCGAAACCTATGGCTTTCATCTGAGGACCAAACGCCTCGAAAGTTTCTGGAAAAACGGGATCCTGATCAATGATTACCGTAGTGTGGCTGTTATCGTATCAGGAATTTACCACGCGCAGGAAGGATTTTTTGGGTATAATGAATACAAGGGAATACAAAAAAGCCTTTACGGAAACCTGATATACCAGGATGCAATTGCTCAAAATGAAAACCACAGAATAACCACCGGGCTAAGTTTTATTTATGATAATTACGATGAGAACTACTCCCGCCGCGACTTTACATACCTATATCAGCAGCTTGGTGTTATGGATGTAACCAATCCCCTTGACACCTTGCTCACCGTGGATCATTACAGGGATACTATCTATGTGATGGATCGTAAGGAAATAGTTCCCGGTGCATACCTGGAGTATAACTGGACTCCGGTCGGGAATCTCACACTGATTGGTGGTATACGGGCCGATTATCACAACACTTATGGCTTATTTTTTACTCCAAGGTTTCATTTACGGTACAAAATATTACCCACAACTTCGCTACGCGCTTCGGCTGGAAAAGGCTACCGCACAGCCAATCTGTTTGCCGAAAACTTCTCGATCATGGCTAGCCAGCGGGTAATCCATATTCAGAAAGATCTGAAACAGGAAGAAGTATGGAATTTTGGTGTTAACCTCACCCAGGACTTTAAATTGTTCGGGCATGAAGCTCAGATTGATCTGGAGGCATATCGTACTAACTTTATCAGCCAGGTGATTTCGGATCTCGACAGCATACCATCGGATGTATTTTTCTATAACCTCGATGGGCAGTCGTATGCCAACAGCTATATGGCGCAGATCACTTTTATGCCGGTGAAGAGTTTCTCTGTTCTGGCAGCATTCAGGGTGAGTGATGTAAAAACGACCATTAACAACACTCTCCGTCAGAAACCTATGGTTAATGCATATAAAGGCGTGGTTTCGCTGAGTTATGCCACAAAATTTGACAAATGGAAATTTGATCTTACCACGCAGTTTAATGGCAAAGCCCGTATACCGGATACGAAAAAAATGCCATCGTTCCTGCAGCGGGGCGAATACTCACCTGCATTCGTACAATTGTTTGCACAGATCACGCGCAAATTCAAAAAGTTTGAAGTCTACCTGGGTGGCGAGAACCTCACGAATTTCACACAGAAAGACCCGATTACCGAAGCATTTGCTCCTTATCATACCCATTTCGATACCTCTATGGTATGGGGTCCGTTGGTTGGAGCTACAGTGTATACGGGTTTCAGATACACGCTTAAATAAAACATAGTCCGATATCCCGCTGGCTCTTTCAGTATTGTCAGCGGGATGTTAGTTACTTTTTTTATAAAAAACATACTACCAACTCACACATATATAAATCATTATGTCCAACAAAAAGGATGTATTTTTGTTAGCATACTTACAATAAGCACTCATATGAAACGGATACTCATTATTTTAACCATTTTTCTGGCATCCTTCACATCGTTCAGCCAAACAGCAACAAACTTCAACTGCAATGATTGTGCGGGTGTAAACCATAATCTCTTTACTGAACTCGATTCGGGGAATGTGATCGTACTTTGCTGGGTAATGCCCTGCAGTTCGTGTGTTCCTACTACTCTCACTTCCTATAATGTAGTTCAGAGTTTCAGTGCAACTTATCCCGGCAGAGTGCATATTTACATCGTGGATGATTATGCCAATACAAACTGTACTTCGCTTAACAGCTGGTGCAACGGTAACGGCTTCACAAATTCAACCAGATTCTCGAATTCTTCTATCAAAATGTCAGACTATGGTTCAGCAGGAATGCCGAAAGTAGTGGTTGCCGGAAATTATACCCACCATGTGTACTACAATGCCAATAACAATGTGAACGCGAATCTTCTAAGCACAGCCATTACAACTGCACTTCAGGATTTCAGTGTTGGCATTGCAGAGCCTGTAAGCCGGGAAATCGAAACTATCAGTACATTTCCAAACCCTGCATCCGATCAGGTTTCACTCACCTTCGAAATTGGGAAAAGAGAAACTGTATCAGTCACCATCTATAACTACCAGGCAAAGCAAGCAGTAAAAACCCGGAAATACGAGTTTGAACCGGGAGAGAATACCATTACCATCAACACTTCAGAATTAGAAAATGGAGTATATGTGGCTCGCTTTCAGACAGCTTCAGGAATTCAGACGGCAAAATTCATCGTCTCACACCAGTAATTTTTATTGGAGCTAAGGATGTGATTCGTACATCCTTTTACAGAAAGTTTAACTATTGTTTCATTTATTAATCTCTGAAAGAATGAGGATTACTTTACTAAGCCTTGCCATTGTTTTTGCATTTTCGAAATTGTCATACAGCCAGTGTTGTGCCGGTGGTTCCGGTAGTCCGGTTGCGGGAGGTACGTCGCAAGGTGTACTGCTGATGAATCAGATTGAGTTGAACACCAACTTTCAGTATATCCAAAGCGATAGATTTTTCACCGGCAGTAAAACTGATACTGCCAAATATTTTGATGAATTCCGAAGTGCCTATCAGTACTTCAGGATCGCTTATGGTGTTACCTCCGAATTCACCATGTCGATTGAGGCGGGAAACTACCTTTTGAAACGGGAAACCGGCCTTGACAACGACCCGACCCGAACCTATAAATCGAAAGGATTTGGTGACGTGATTATTTTCCCCCGGTACAAAATCCTTAATATCTGTACCCCGAAAACAACCAATGAGATCACTCTCGGAATGGGATATAAAATTCCGGCTGGCAAGTACAACGATTCCACAGGCAGGATTGAACCTTTTTCGGGTACAACCTATTATATAACCAACCCTCAGGCGGTTCAGATGTCGTCGGGTGCACAGGATTTTATCTTTTATGGGTTCCTGTTCAGAGGTTATACGGCCAAAAAATTCCGGGTTTTTGCCAACATGATGTATGTAAAAAAGGGGTGGAATCCTTTAGGTGAAAAAATGGGCGATTTTGCCAGTGTGGGTCTTTTTGCCGGAAAATCATTTTTTAAAACCCTGGGAACAACCATACAATTGCGTTACGAATGGCTCGACAAGATGCAACTGAACGAAAACATTCTTTTGTATGCCTATCCAAACTATGATCCAGAGGCTACTGGATACAGAAAATTATTTGTTTCGCCGCAAGTAAGCTATTCCCTCAACAATTTCACAATTTATGCATTAGCTGATGTGCCCGTGTACCAATATGTAACTAAAACACAAGTCGGCACAAAATATCAGTTTATGACTGGCATCTCGTATAAACTGATGACCATCAGATCAAAAAACAAGTATGCCGGGCAGGGTGAATACTATTGCCCTATGCATCCCGAAATACGCTCGGTTTTGAAGAACAACTGCAGTAAATGTGGAATGGATCTGATCAGGGAAAAATAACAACGTCAGGGCAAAGTATCCATCTGAAATAACACATAACTGACTTTCCACTGTCTTTTCAGGAGGAAAGCTATTGACTGTCTCCCGTGATTGTTGAATAAAAGTTCATGATCGGCTGATTTGCCCTATTCCGGCTCTTTCCAGTCATTTGATAACTTAATCAGATCAATCAGGGTAGCAATAGCATGTTCCTGAGGCACATTACGGAATGCGACTTCTTTTTGTTTGTAAAGTGTAACATGCCCTTTTCCTGATCCTACATACCCATAATCGGCATCGGCCATTTCGCCCGGACCATTTACGACGCATCCCATTACTGCAATCTTTAATCCGGTCAGGTGCTGGGTTGCTGTTTTCACTTTTTGCAAAACTGTTTCAATATCAAAAATAGTCCTTCCGCACGAAGGGCATGATATAAACTCAGTGCGGGTAATCCTGGCCCGTGTTGCCTGCAGGATGGCGAACGCTGTTTGGTTCACCTTTTCGGGTGCAATTTCGGGTGCTGAAAGCAAGATGGCATCTCCTACACCATCAACAAACAGGCTACCGAAATCGATGGCACTGTCGACCTGAAAACGAAGCAGATCGGAGGTTTGATATGTATTTTTCAGGACAAGCGGTTTCGAGGACTCATAATTGAATAATTTCATCTGTTTCCGCATTTCTGATGCACTTCCTTCGAGGATTGACAGCATCTCAAAATCCGGTTCCGGCAAAGGTCCGGCAACAGCAAAATGCTCATCAACTATGCTTTTCACTCCGCCCTTGTCAGCTATTACAGCAACCGGATGGTTGCCTCCAATGCCCGAAACCGCAATAGAATTCCTTTTAGCAAAATTTGTGAGAAACTCAAAACCAAGGCTGGTATTTTTAAGGCTTTTATCCTTCCTTGCAGCCAGGTAACGATCGGCAATGGCAATAGCGACTGGGATTTCAATTTCGGGAGGGCCGGTGAGTGAAACCCTTATGGTATCACCTATACCGTCTTCGAGCAAAGTGCCTATGCCTGCTGCTGATTTGATAATTCCATCATCACCGTCGCCGGCTTCGGTAACACCCAGGTGAAGCGGGAAGTTCATCCCTTCGGCCATCATCTTTTGAACAAGCAAGCGGGTTGACTGTACCATCACCCTGACATTGCTTGATTTCATTGAGAAAACCAGGTTTTCAAATCCTTCGGAGCTGCAGATTCTGCCAAATTCGAGAGCACTTTCGGCCATTCCCTCCGGAGTATCGCCATAGCGGTCCATAATCCTTCCGCTGAGTGAACCATGATTTGTGCCTATCCTGATGGCAGTACCATTACGTTTACAAATGGAGAGCAGAGGTTTTATGCGGGCGGCAATACGCTCAAGTTCTTCATCATATTCCTTTGCCGAAAGGCTGATCTGTATGTCTCTTTTATCGGTATAATTTCCGGGATTGATTCTCACTTTCTCTACAATTTCAGCAGCAATTTCGGCAGCTCCGGGATTAAAATGTATATCAGCGATAAGCGGAATAGTGTAGCTTCTGGCACGCAATCCTTTTTTTATAAGGGCCAGATTGCGAGCTTCGGTTATTCCCTGGGCTGTAATACGGACCATTTGGCAACCCGCATCCGAAAGGCGGATACTCTGAGCAATAGTGGCATCAATATCGTTGGTATTGGTGTTGGTCATCGACTGCACCCTTACCGGATGTAGCCCTCCGATAAGTAAATCACCAACTTTTACAATGCCTGAAATATAAGAGGAAGACATTTTATGATGAGATAAATTATTTTTTTCAGTTTGAAAATCCAGATTTTAATACACAAATTACGTCTATTCTTAAATCAATATGACTCGCCAGTATTTTTTTCATGAAAACTATACTCTACATATCCAAAATCGTAAATAATAAAAGTACGATTTACGAAGTACGATTTACAATTAGCTGCATTAAGTCAAATTTCCAAACAACCTAAATACCTAGCCAAAAAAAACTAATGTTCCGAGGCTATGGCAAGTGCGGAAATAAATTGATGCTCAACTGTCTGCCACACAAATGTAGATAAAGATTTCAAATGTTTCAACGAACACGCATACCCGCATTTGCTATAGCGTTTGTTACCAACCGCCTGGTGTTCTTTCATCTGTCTTTGTAAACCTTGTTGTCAATGAAGATATTACGTGTCATAGTTATTTTACTTTCTTGTCTGTGGCAGCTTGTGTGTTAGCGTTTACTATTTTTAGTGTCGGCAAATTTTTTAAAACAATTTCACTTGGTGCGTTGGTTTTGCAAGCTCTTTGACAAAGCTTTGGTTGAAGCGTTGGCTCGTGGGACTTTGGCAATGTGCTTGCAAAATGATACCTGTTTTATTTTATTATTTCATATTCTATGCTTTCAATTTTACTGCCGTCATATAATGTAACATACAAACCTTTAAGACCTTGAATTAATAATATTAATAATGGCTCGTTCAGTCTGTTCTTGAAATATTGATTTTTTATCATTCCTTTGTCTATACCTGATGGACTCGGATTATTCTCAGGATGAGTATGCCATTCACCAATATAAATAGTTTTATTACTACTATTAATAAATTCAAAGTCAATTAATATTTGTGCTGCATCCTTATTACATTCAAAAGAATATCTACTTGCTCTATCATATTTATTTGGAGTAGATGCTTTTAGGATATATATATTATTATCACTTATTTGGCCAAATAGAATTCCTCCAGACTCATTGTCTTTTCTGTTGATTTGTCTATAACTCTCAATAATATTTATTACTGTTTCTGTTATTATTACTTTCATTTTACTATGATTATTTGTTTTCATAAAGTCATGTTAACCAACTGACCCGATTCAAGATTTTCAGCAAATTTTGATTTAGGAATTCCGTCTTCTTTCAATTTCTCAATATTACCAACCCATGAAAATGATGTAGATTTCTCATTTTTACTTTCAATTATTGAACAGATAGACGGAAATAACCGAGATAAAAAACTAATGACATTAGCACTCGAGTATGGAATAAATGTAGTTTGGCAACCTGCCTCCCTTTTAGTAAATTGAATTTCCATATTATCGTACACATCATTCGGTATAACGTTATTTACAAATAAACCATCCTTGAAGTATTTTTCAAATATCAAGTCGTTTGGATGCATATACAAACAATGCCCCCCAACCAAATAAGGTTCAACCCATATAAAAAAAACTGGAATCTTAATTGACTGATTTTGTAGTGCTCTAAATAACCAACTTTCAATATTGAAATTTCCAATACAAGAAAACAAATAATCACACGAATTAATAAAATCAGGTTCATCTGTAATAACTTGTATTATTGACCTTTCTTTTGTTTTAATCTCTTGAATAGGATTAGAGGTTTTCAAAAACTCCTTTAATGCCAATGTTTTAAACCGATTAGTATATGAGAAACCAAGAAAATGCCTATTAATGTTTTCAATTTTAAGAAAATCATCATCGATTAGACTAAAACTTGGTAAATTAATGGAATTCAGAAAAAACAGCAAATTAGAACCAATGCTACCAAGTCCAGCAATAGCCATATTGAATTTTTGTGCACCAATTTCCCCTGCAGTTCTATTTTCTAACCTATTAGGGGTAAATGTTTCTGTAGAAATTCGCTCAACATAGTCATTTGCCTGAAAAGTATTAAATGCCATCAAACGAGAAATACTTCCAGTTCTAAAACCCTTTCTGTTTGTGTTTAAATAGCTATGAAACCAGCCAAAATAATATTCCTTTTCATTAATAATTTTCTTTGTGACTAATAATTTAGGGTATTGATTTTCATTAATAAACAATTTAAATTGTGAAAGTTGTGTATTAGAATATTTGCTTATTATTTCAAGTATTTTCCTATTTGAAAAATTGAATGGTGGTTCAAACAGCGGGAAGCCATTTAACTGAAAAGCATTTACTTCTTTAAATTTAATACCATATTCCGTAAGGAATTCTTTAAAGATTTTAGATGTTTTGTCCTCCTTGTGTAAAATATATTTGTACCCTTTAAGCGAATTGTCCAAACATATTAGTTTCAATTCATCCTCTACAAATAACTTGTCAATTAATGATAAAACCTGCTTTGGCTTTAATTCATCCTCGTATGTTTCTTCCCAATATGCTTTAAACTCGGAAATAAAATCGTCAAAATTTACTTTATGTAATCCATCACAAAGAATTTTTTTTGCACGATTAATACATTCATTTATAATCCCAAAAGGATCGTCATGATTTACTCGGATAACCTCATTATCAAAAGTGCAAACCAGTTTCTTATTATCAACATGTGGAATATACCTAACTTTGTTATAAGTTTCAGTCGAGAGGTATACTTTAGGGATTTCAACAGGAAAACAAGTTGAAAAATATAAATAAATAGTTATGGGAAAAAGATGATCATTAACCAAAGCTTCTGTATCTATCTCCCATAAATCAAATACTGGGTCAAACCCAAGCCTCTTACATTCATCAAAACTGACAATTCTAACATTGTCAATATTTGAAAGTTTTTCAAAAGCTATTTGTTTTGCATCCTTTTCTAACATTTTCGGCACTTCTTGAATTATCATTCTTTATTGGAGCTGTTGCATAAACTTTTGCCCCTTCAATTTCATCTTTAGCCAGATGACAAGGGAATCTATTACCTAAGTGCAACTGCCATTTCAAACAAGATTGCTTTTTACTAGGGTTTTCAATAGCCTGATTAGCTGAAATAATAAAACTATCTAATGATTTTTGAAAGTATTCTTTTTCTGCATTAGAATAAGCAGCAAATAAATCCTCATCCTTTTTTGGAGTTGGTCTGAAACATTTACAACCATTAGCTTTTAGTTCATTTGATATTCTAACTAAAGTGTCTCTTAATGAAATGTCATCTCTAACGGTTTCAACAAAATTATTTGCTGCCATTATAGACATCATAATTCCAGATGGCATGTCCTTATTTTTCAAGTTTGCCCATACTTTTAAATATCTTACAATTCTTCTTAATTGGCAGTCTTTTCTTCTAGCATCACTCAGCCACTTTTCATAAGGTTCTGCATATTCTAAAGCTTCTAATAAGAAAGCTTTTTTGAATTCAGATTTTGTTTTTTCCTCAAACCAAGCAATAAATTCAACTGGGCTACTTTCAGTCCAGCCATTTTTTGTATCTGCGAGTTCAGGTGTGTCAAGGTTTTCCGCATAATATATAGGCAAGTCAATATGAAACCCTCTTTCTTCACCATTTGGTATGTAATATTTCACTCGAACGCAAGTTGATTTATCTTCGATGTCCTCTATTTCATTTTGTCTGTCAATTGCTTTGATTATTAAATTATGAAAAACTTGCGTTTCAGCACGTTTTTCTTCTGGCAAACCTCCTTGAAAATATATTCCATCATCTAAATCAAAATCATCCTCCTGTTTGGGTTTGATAATTGTATCCATTACAAATGAACCTTGGCTTTGAAACTCAATGGTATGAGCTTTTTTGTCTTCAACAGGTAGTTTATTAAATGCAATCTTTACTCTATCTCTTAAAGAGTTTCTCGCAATTTTTAATGTTTCTCTATCCTTATCAGATAATTTTATTGCACCATTAAAGTGCATGAATAATTCGTGACTGTTTGCCATGTTATTTAATATTAAAAGTTTTTTTACTGCTGAAAATATTTATTATATCCTCATTTTTCTCAAATGCTAATGCTTGTGTCTCTGCTTTGATTTTCATTAAATTAAATGCTTTCTCATTTGCAATATCAAGTTGAATGTTACTTTCTTGATCCTTTGCAATAAAAACAGAAGGAATTCTAATATATTTAATTTTAACTTTATAGATTTCTGTGATTTTTTCTAAAAAGAAATTTGTAAAAAAACTTTGACCATTCATTGCTGTTTCAAATAAATCAGCTCCCCAATCTTTAAATGAACGGCTGCGTTTTAGTCCTATACTTTTTCCGCCTGTAATTGTTAAGCTACTTAAAGAAAGAATTTCAATATTCTTATATTCTTTGTCTTCTCCTACAAAATAATTTAATGCCTCTAACAAACCAACGAGTGTCGGATTATTTGCCCACACTCCGCCATCTACAAACTGCTCATTATAAAAGTATTCAGATTCGGCCATAGGTAAATATGTAGGTGCGGCAGATGTTGCCAAAGCAATATCAAGCATTGGGGCTTCATTATCTCTGGATAAATTTGTGTGGTCATATTTAAAGACTTTAGGTTTTGCTTCTGTAACAGAATATGAAGGAATACAAAGTAGATTATTGGAATCTTTTATTTTAGAATTATTAAGCATCTTTTGCAAAGCCTCTTTTAATTGAATATCTGAGTATTTTCCTGATATTGCAACTTGTTTAATAAAACCAATATCTATAATTCCAATAAATGGGATTTTAATTTTCCTTTGTCTAGGAAATATTTTTTCTCCTTCATTGATATAAAAATTGCATATTTCTGAAGCAGGTATTTTCAGGGATAGAGCTAAAGCAATTAAACCACCAGTTGAAGTACCACATATTAAATCAAAATGATCTGAAATTTGACAATTGAATTTCTCTTCAAATTTTTTTAATATAGTAGCAGAATAAAGTCCCTTTATACCACCTCCATCAATTGATAATATTTTAAATGTTTTCATTCTTGAAATTTTACAATTTTATTTTTCCCTGAAATCTTTGCCTTTCTTAGATTTAACAATGCTTCGTTTAAAGAAATGCCAACACCTATGCTTAAACTAAAGTTTGTAGATCTATTAAAGAAGTTCATTAATTCTAACAGATTAGTTTCATCAAATAATTCATAATCAATACAAAATAAAATATCATCACAACCAATCATTACTATTTCATAGCCGCAATCATTAATTTTATTAACTAACTTTTTAATACTTTCTTGAATTAGATTATGAATCCTAATGGCTTCTTCAACATTATTATTTAATAATGCCAATTCTATAGAGTCTCCAATATTATCAGCATCTAATTTAACATAAATAGGATTTTTCATTTTTGTTCTAAGTTTAATCCATCTTCATAAGAATCAACTGTTTTTTTTGATAAAAACGTGAATTTTAAAGTTCCATTGGTTTTAATATTACTCCAATATTTCCCTTCGAGTCTATTTGGACGTGACTCGATTAATCTTAGTTCAGTAGCACCTTCATTATTTAAATTATCACCTTTCACGGAGGTTTCCTTCCTGTACAAATAAGCTACATTTTTTATTCCTCTTGTTTTGTTTAATGCAAAAGTTTCAGAATAAGATTTCCCAATAAAGTTGTCTGTAAATGTAGAAAAATTAACCCTAAGGAAGTTTTGTCTTATGACAACAAAAATTTTCTTATTAGGTATTTGATTCCCGTTTTTATCTTTCCAGTCTGATTCAAGTTCTCCTACCCAAGTTCCATTAATATTTGGACGATAAAACATTTTTTTAATTATAGGCCATTTCCATCCATAGTTAAAATAAAATCCCCAAAATAAAGTAACTGCTGTTAACCCAAAACTAATAGATTTAAAGCCTGTTTTAAAAGACAATACATCTTCATTCAACCATAAATAAAATATTCCTAATAGTATAGAAATAAAGATCGAACTTGTAATCATTAAATTGATTTCGTTTCTTTTCATTTTGTAATTGTTAAATGCTTTGAAAAATTGCACTCTTTGACAAAGCTTTGGTCGCAGCATTGGCTTGTGGGGCTTTAGCAATGTGTGCAATGTGCGTCGGCAATTGTTTTAAAAAATGAGCGGTAGGCAAAAAATAAAAAACATTGGGTCGGCTTGAGTGTCGGCTTTCTTGTCTTGTCAATATTTCGTTTTTCTGTCCTTTCACAATGGTTTACTTTTCAATTTATCGTTGTCTGTTTTCTACACTTGGCGGTAACAGTTAAATAAACAGAATGGATTTTTTCATATGACTATAAAATTAATAGTTTATCAGTTATTGTCGGGCTGTTGTCTTAGTATGCTAACGTTCCGACCCTATGGCAAGTTTGGGAATAAATTGTTGCTCAACTATCTACCAGCACAAATGTATGTTAAGATTTCAAAAGTTTCAACGAACACGATACCCGCATTTACTAAAGCGTTTGTGCACGCGTTTATGTTTTATTTGTCTATTTCCCGGAATTTTCAAGTAATAACTTAACTACATCATAGCCAACTGCATCGAACATATCTTCAACATGGTTTGTATAGTCAGAATTATGGCTCATAATCGCATCCTTTACCATAAAGGCATTATAATCTTGGTCCTGTGCACCAATCCAGGTTGCCAGAACACACCCGACAGCACTCAATCCACAGAGGAATAAAGTATTACTTCCCTTCTCCCTGATAATTTTATCCAGGTCAGTTTTATTGAACCCATTCCCATAAGTCTTAATTACTCTTACATCTTCATCCTTGATTAAAACCGAGGTTGGGTATTCAAACTGCTCTGTACCTGGTTTTGGTCCAGATTCATTATCAAGATGGTAAATTCTTATGATAGGATAGCCATTACTACGGAATAGTTCAATTAAGCCATTGATATAGTACATAGCCACCTCCTTTTCCCTTTCGGGAACCATACTTAAGTATACGTTTTGAATGTCAATGATTAACAAGGCTGGTTTAATTTGAGTTTTGGTTAGCTCTTGCTGATCCTGTGAAAATAATTTACCTGAAATAACCGTAAACAGGATAGTAATGATAATAGCTAATTTTTTCATTGCAGATTATATTAGTTGGTTTGTTATCTGTTTTAAAAATAGTATGCGCTAACGGATGCCTCTAAGGCAAGTGCGGGATTAAAATGCACTGCACTTTCAAGCCAACACAAATGTATATAAAGATTTCAAATGTTTCAACGAACACGCAACTTAGCGCAGCGATCTCTTGAGCGCAGCTCAAAAACCCGCATTTGCTATAGCGTTTATTGGCAACTGTTTTTATTTCCCCCAAGGATAATGGTTTCTCGTAACACAATACAGTCCTTGTTTTTGAATGGGAAAGTCTACCCCAAAGATTATTTGTTCTTGGTTTCCACAGTATGGTTCGATGAATTTGATCTGATACTTTTGAGAACCAACTCCTTCAATTTCAATAACCAAGTCATAAAGGCAACTGCAATTACATAACTGTTCAGTTTCAAATTCCTGAATAATAATTGTATCGTTGCTAATTTTCACGGTACAATACAGACTGTCAGGACAGCAATTAAATCCAGCATTGATATGTTTTATATGCAACCTATTTGTCGTAGCATCAAATGAATATTCGGCACAGGATGAACTGGCGGAAATTAAAAGTACAGAATCTGATTTGTAGCTTTTACAGTCTGAATGACTTATAATCTTTCCAGAAAGGTCAAATTGTTCCGCATTTTCCTTTTCGTTCTCACAACTAGCAAAGAGAATTATGATTGTAACTCCTGTAAGAATGGAATAAATTAATGTTTTCATTGCATTTTTTTTAGATTAGAATTCGTCTGGCAATTCTGTTATTCTTTTAGGTCGTTTTCGGTGCCGCTGTCTTATACCCATAACGGCAGTCCGTCTAATAACCCTGATTAAAGGCGATTTTAAGACTAAAATTACTGTTAAAATTAGGCTAAAGGATTGATACAAGCCAGGCGTATTTCAAAGTATTTTCCGCAGGTAGAAAAAGCTGTTTCGGTATATAACAATAATTTGAACCTTATTTGGGCAAAACCGATAGGCAAAGCTTACAGGTTAAACTCCCGAAATCACTGTTTTTGAGTCATTTTTGCCATAAAAACTGCTACGATAAATTGAAATCTCTATTCCTATATTAATACCTCGGCCTTCCATCCGGCTGAAAACTAACATACAACGCAGGCTTAGAGTGCCAATGAAATCCGCCGTTTTGGGCTTTTGTTCAACCGGGTTACTATAGCTTTAGGAATCATGCCGGGCACTGCGTGCCACATGAAGTCTTATTAGTGGCAAGCATTTATTCTGTTCTGTTAGGATTTCTGTTACCATTTTTATTGTAGGTGTAGAATATGAAACTCTGTCATGCTATGAATTTTAATTTGTTTTCTTCATTTGTGTCGAGATTCATGACATGATTTGCAGACTGATTCTAGCCATTCTATAGGCTCTTTCCCAATATTCTTTCTCGCATATTTCTTGTGGTGTACTTGAGTTGCAGGTGCTCCACAATATACACACCGCCAATAGTCTCTTTTGAGTACCACATATCGCTTTCGCTTCCATTCATCTGACTTTAAATACTCGTTTAGATAGTAATTTCTGCGACGTTCACGTTTAATTTTGAAGATTACGCGCGGAATTACGAAGGAGACAACAAGAACAATTAAAAAGACTATTTCCTTAATTTCCATAAAATTGTCTCAACAGTTTTTATTGGATTCGGAATAAATTCATATAGATTTCTTTTAAGTTCCTGATTTGCAGGTTCTGCGCTATGCTTGCACATAACGTTAAGTATAAGAATAGGAGCCGATTGCGTGTCACTTTCCTGTCAAGTTACACAAAAATTGAAGCGGGCTACAACCTTTGAATTTACAACTATCTCGGCTAATATTTTTATTCATTGTAGGGCGTATTTTTATTTTATCGAATAGTTAGTTCCAGGTCCCATTCCGAATTTTTCAACCAAATTTTTATCAATCAATTCAGGCAAAATTCGTTTAACTGTTGGACTTGGAATTCCAAGTTTTTTCGCAATATCTCCTGATTTACATCCAGCATTATTTTCTATAAAAGTCAAAATGGATTTTTCACGTGGCGATAATCGCGTTTCAACTCCTTTACTTTCTAGTTTAATCATTAATTGAGTCTGAATATTTCCAAGTGCACCAAAGAAAAATCGAATCCAATCCGTTACATCTTCATTGGGTCTTTGTGCTTGACAACTCCTTAAAATTCTATAGTATTCAGTTTTTCTACTTTCGATTTCGTGCTCAAAACTTACATATTGAATCCATTTATATCCATGTTTTAGTAACAGCAAAGTTGAAAGTAACCTGCTCAGACGACCATTTCCGTCTTGAAACGGATGAATGCTCACAAATTCATATACAAATAATGCACATTTTACTAATGGATGAGTTTCATTGTCATTTACATACCAATCAATTAGGAATCTCATTGCATCCTGTGTCGGGAATCCAGCTTCCGTGGTCTGAAATATTATATGTCGGGTTCCATCGGGAAGCGTAGCTTCTACAGCATTGCTATGTTGCTTGTAATCACCTTTATGCCACTCGTCTTTCTTGCTAAATTTCATTAAAATATTGTGCAAGTTTTTCAGTTTGCTTTCTGTTATTGATATTTCTTCATATGATTCCGATATTAAATCTAAGGTTTCAAAATATCCTACAACTTCTTGAGAATCTCTATCGACAATTTTAGTGATATCAATTTCTTTGAGCAAAACTTCAACCTCTTCATCAGACATATTTGAACCTTCTATTCGGGTTGAAGCTCCAACGCTACGAACAGTGGCAATCGTTTTTAATTGCTTTAAGCTTTGTCCTTCTTTTTTTTCTATTGTACTCCATGAAGCATCAAATCGGTCAATTTGGCTTATCAGTCGGATAAGTTCCCAATCAATGTTTAGTGAAAATGTATATACTTTATTTTCCATGCTTCAAATATATTACATAATTTTCAAATTGATACGATATGATTCGTATTTGTTCGATAAATATTCGAAAATGCTGATACGATATATGCTTATTATATACGATAGTGGTTCGGTCAAATGCCCTATAACGGCAGTCCACCTAATAACCCTGAATAAAGGCAATTTTCAGACTTAAATTACGATTAAAATTAGGTATAAGGATTGATATAAGTCTGGGATATTTGAGAAGTATTTTCTGCGGGTCGAAAAAGTTGCGTCGGGATATAGCTTTAAATTGAGCCATATTCAGACAAAAAACGAAAATCAAAGCTTGCAGGTTAGACTCGTGGATACACTGCTTTTGAGTTATTTTTGCCATAACAAATGCTGATATAATTTGAAGAACTCAACTCTAAAATTCAACCCTCAGCAAGCCATCTATCAGTAAATTAGCATACAACAAAAGCGTAAAGTGCATAGGAAATTTGTCATATTGAGATTTAGTTCAACGTAGTTACTATAGCAATCGGAATCATACCGGGCACTGCGTGCCACATGAAGTCCTATTTATTAGCAAGAGTTGTTTATTTGATTCTCAAATCTGAAGGATTCTGTCTGCTATCCCAAAGTGTATGAACAATTATCATTTCAGTTTTCACCTCATAGAACAATATAAATTCGTCGACTATAAATCCACGAACTGCTTCTAATTCAGTCTTTATGCCAATTTCCGGTTGTTTAAGGAGAAGTGATAATTCCTTAATAAATTTCGTATATAGTTTTTTTGAATACGTCTTACTTTTATTTCGTTCAGTATAGAATTCAAGAATCATTAACAGCTTAATTCTGGCTCTATGAGACCAAACTATTTTCCGTTTAGCCATTTATTAAATTCTTTGTCAAGTTCAACTTGTTCAACGAAAAGGCCTGATTCAATTTCTTTCCGGGATTCCATAATTTCAAATCTTTGCTCAGGCGTCAGTGAAAGTGTCTTAGTCTCAGTTTGAGTCTTAGTTTCCAGAATAGTTTTAATAGCATTTAAAAATGACACGTCATTAATCTCTGCTATCCTGTTTATCAATAATTTTTTTAATTCAATTGTTGTCATTTTTCGATGGCTTTCATACTGTAAAGGTAAGATATTTTTTGCTTAATAATTCGTGTATGTTGGTCGATTTTTTACAATTATTGCCAACGGCAGTCCGTCTAATAACCCAGAATAAAGGCAATTTTCAGACTTAAATTACGGTTAAATTTAGGCAAAAGGTTTGATATAAGTCTGGCGTATTTCAGAAGTATTTTCTGCGGGTCGAAAAATATGCTGAGGCACATGTCAGCAAAATAATCCTCTATTGTGCAAAACCAGAAATCAAAGCTTGCAGGTTAAACTCCCGGAAACATTGCTTTTGAGTTATTTTTGTCATAACAAGTGCAGATATAATTTGAAGAACTCTATTCTAAAATTCAAACCTCAGCCTTCCATCCGGCTGAAAAATAACATACAACACAAGCTTAAAGTGTATAGGGAATTCGCCTTTTTGCGCTTTTGTTCAACCGGGTTACTATATCTATAGGAATCACTTGGCGTTGCACGCCGCTCATATTCCTATTTATTATGTGCAGGTGTTATACCATATCTGTTTATATAATAGTCCAAATAGTATTTGAAAAAACATAACTATACCCACATGTGGATTTTACTAAAAGGCTATTCAGTGTACCTACAGATTCCACTATAAACAGACTGAGTTCATC
>Ga0208789_1000412_pt1 | contig 42060 bp, 39 predicted proteins | sample Methanotroph_Enr_FD_187368 | JGI IMG/M metagenome (GOLD analysis project Ga0208789, IMG submission 187368) | Enriched soil microbial communities from Old Woman Creek wetland in Ohio, USA - Methanotroph_Enrichment_5 (SPAdes) (version 2) | ecosystem: Environmental > Terrestrial > Soil > Wetlands...
AGCCGACCGCTTCGATGTACAAGTCGCCATTCATACAGATACCTTGAACGAATCCGGTTTTGTTGAAGATACCTTTGCCGCGTTCAAGGGCCGCACTATCCACACCTATCATACCGAAGGCGCAGGCGGCGGCCATGCGCCGGATATTATCAGGGCTTGCGGCGAGGCTAACGTGCTGCCGTCGTCAACCAACCCGACCCGGCCTTATACGATCAATACCGTCGACGAACACCTGGACATGCTGATGGTTTGCCACCACCTTGATCCGGGTATTGCCGAAGACGTGGCGTTTGCCGAATCGCGGATTCGCCGCGAAACCATTGCGGCCGAGGATATTCTGCATGACTTGGGCGCGTTTTCGATGATTTCTTCGGATTCGCAAGCGATGGGCCGGGTCGGCGAAGTGATTATCCGCACCTGGCAGACCGCGCATAAAATGAAGGCGCAACGCGGCAGCTTGGCCGAGGATTCGCCGGGCAACGACAATTTCCGCATCAAGCGTTATATCGCCAAGTACACGATTAATCCGGCCATCAGCCACGGCATCGCGCATGAAGTCGGCTCGGTCGAGGTCGGCAAACTGGCCGACTTGGTGTTGTGGAATCCGGCCTTTTTCGCGGTCAAGCCCAGCCTGATTCTTAAAGGCGGGTTTATTGCCGCCGCGCCGATGGGCGACCCGAATGCCTCGATTCCAACGCCGCAGCCCGTGCATTACCGGCCGATGTTCGGCTCGTTCGGAAGAACCGCTTCGGCGACTTCAATGTTCTTTTTGCCCAAAGTCGCCGTCGAGTCCGATGTGTCGGGAGCTTTAGGGCTTAACAAAAGAATTGGCATCGTTGCGGGGACGCGCACGATCGGCAAGAAGGATTTGATCCATAACCACTACCAACCGCATATCGAAGTCGATCCGCAAACCTATTCGGTTCGCGCCGACGGCCTGCTGCTGACTTGCGAACCGGCCGATGCGCTGCCTTTTGCCCAACGTTATTTTCTGTTTTGACTATGCTGAAACTTACTGAACTGGCTCCGCTGGAGACCGCTACCGACGACGTGGTCACATTGCCGTATGAATCGCGCCAGAAAAGCCGCCTGCTGCTTAAAACCGATGGCGGCACCAAAATCGGGCTGTTTTTGCCGCGCGGCCAAGTGTTGCGCAAAGGCTCCGTGCTGACCGGTCCCGATCATTACCGGGTGCTGGTCGATGCGGCGCCGGAGTCGCTATCGGTGGTGCGCACCGGCGACCCGCTGCAATTCGCCAAGGCCTGTTATCACTTGGGTAACCGCCATGTCGCGTTGCAGATTCTGCCGGGCGAGCTTCGCTTCCTGACCGATCATGTGCTGGATCATATGCTGGAAGGGCTGGGTTTGACGGTTACCCATGAAGTTTTGCCTTTTGAACCGGAGCAAGGCGCGTATCACGGCCATGGTCACTGATCTGGCCTTATTGCGTTTGCTGCAACTGGTCAGCCCCGGCCTGCCGATAGGCATGTACTGTTATTCGCAAGGCCTGGAGCGCGCGGTCGACGACGGCTGGATAAGCAACGCAAGCGATGCCGATGAATGGCTTAACGGCTTGATGGCCATTTGTTTGACCCGCATCGATTTGCCGGTTCTGGCGCGGCTTTACGACGCCTGGGAATGCGGCGATGTTGAACGGGTTGAATATTGGAGCAAAACACTGATTGCCTGCCGGGAGACTTCCGAATTAAGGGCCGAAGACCGGCACACCGGCCAAGCCTTGGCGCGGCTGCTGGATTCATTGGCGATTGCCGAGATGCAACCCTGGATACGCAAACCCGAAACCACGCTGGCTACGGTATTCGCTTTTGCCGCTGTGAACTGGGGCGTTCCCAAACGCGAAACAGTCATCGGTTATTTGTGGAGCTGGCTGGAGAATCAGGTGTTATGCGCGGTCAAGCTGGTGCCGTTAGGACAAGTCGCCGGGCAACGGTTGTTGGCCGATTTGGCCGGTAAAATTCCGGCTTTAGCCGACGAGGCGTTCAGCATTGCCGATCATGACATCGGCGGCAGCGCGTTCGGCTTGGCTTTAGCCGGCAGCCGACATGAAATGCAGTATTCCAGATTATTTCGTTCTTGAGGAGTTGTATGAATGCTAAACAGGTATTAAGAGTAGGTATCGGCGGCCCGGTCGGTTCCGGTAAAACGGCTTTGGTTGACGCGTTGTGCAAGCAGATGCGCGACCAGTTCGAAATCGGCGTGGTGACTAATGATATTTATACCAAGGAAGACCAACAGTTCTTGATTCGCAGCCAGGCGCTGCCGGAGGAACGCATCTTGGGCGTCGAAACCGGCGGCTGCCCTCATACCGCAATCAGGGAGGATGCGTCGATGAATCTGGCGGCGGTGGATGAGTTGAGCCTGCGCTTTGAAAATCTCGACTTCATCATGGTCGAAAGCGGCGGCGATAATCTCAGCGCCACATTCAGCCCTGAACTGGCCGATCTGACTATTTACGTGATTGACGTGTCGGCAGGCGACAAGATACCGCGCAAAGGCGGCCCCGGAATTACCCGCTCGGATTTACTGGTCATCAACAAGATCGATTTAGCCCCTTATGTCGGCGCATCGCTTGAAATTATGAATCGCGATGCGCGAAAAATGCGCGGGGAACGGCCGTTTGTTTTTACCAATTTGAAGACTCAGGAGGGTCTTAAAGCCGTTGCTGATTTTATTATCCAAGCAGGGATGTTGGGCTAGATGCAGCCTATTTCAAAATAAGCGCCATTGTTGTGCATGGTTAAGGCTGAATGCACCAATTCATGTCAATGATTTTACGTCCGCCCGGCTTCCGAGGCATTAGCCCTGATAAAGGCGTTTGGTGTGTTTATTGCTTCTGTCTGACCGAAGTTTGGGCAAATGAATACTATAAAATCAATCGAAGGAATCGCTATCCAACTCAGTATCTCAAAAATTCGTCGCGACTATAACGCTTGGGTTGCCAACGAAACATTGGAAGACTATGCGCTTAGATTTGCGCCGCGCACGTTTCGCAAATGGTCTGAGTTTCAGGTAGCCAATACCGCATTCGGCTCAACCTCGTTTCTGGTTCTGGAAGCGATAGGCGGTTTTTTATCAGTCAATTACGGATTTACCAATGCGTTTTGGGCCATTCTGACGGTTGGTTTGATTATCTTTATCATCAGTTTTCCGATCAGTTATTACGCGGCCCGTTATAACATCGATATAGACTTGATGACCCGTAGCGCAGGTTTCGGCTACATCGGTTCAACCATTACCTCATTGATTTATGCTTCGTTTACCTTTACGTTGTTTGCGCTCGAAGCATCTATCATGTCTTTGGCTATCGAGCTGTATTTCCACATCCCAATTGCCATAGCGCATATTATCAGCGCAGTTACAGTCATTCCGCTGGTGACTTTTGGGATTACGACCATCAGCCGATTGCAGATGTGGACACAGCCGTTTTGGTTGGTTCTGTTGATTATTCCGTATATTGCTGTGTTCGTTCGCGAACCGGATTCGATGGTGACTCTGCAAACATACTTCTGGATTGCGGGCAGTGGTCAGGGATTTAATTGGCTGCTGTTCGGCAGCGCGACCACCATTGCCTTTTCAATGGTGGCTCAAATCGGCGAACAGGTCGATTTTCTGCGCTTTATGCCGGAACTGACCGAGAAAAACCGGCTGCGTTGGTGGCTGGCCACCATTACTGCCGGCCCCGGCTGGATTCTGTTCGGCATGGTCAGGCAACTGGGTGGAGCATTGCTCGCCCATCTTGCCATCCGTCATGGCATAGCGCCGATACATGCGCATGAACCCACGCAAATGTATTTAGTCGCTTACGGGGAATTATTCGGCAGTGCTGAATTGGCATTGGCGGTCACTTGCCTTTTTGTGGTGATTTCCCAAATAAAAATCAATGTCACCAACGCCTATGCGGGCTCACTGGCTTGGTCGAATTTTTTTTCGCGCCTCACGCACAGTCATCCCGGACGGGTCGTATGGTTGCTATTTAATGTTTCCATCGCCCTTTTGCTGATGGAATTCGGTGTATTCGGCACTTTGGAAAAAGTATTGGGCTTGTTTTCCAATATGTCGATAGCTTGGATCAGCGCTGTGGCTGCGGAATTACTGATTAACAAATCTCTAGGCTTAAGCACTAAAACGGTTGAGTTCAAACGCGCTTACCTGCCCGATCTAAATCCGGTCGGTACCTTGTCGACCTTATGTGCCTCGATAGTTTCCATATTAGCCTATTTGGGCTTATTCGGCGCTTTCGCACAGGCATTTTCGGCGTTTATTTCTCTGGGTTTGGCGTTTCTGCTAGTTCCGTGCATTGCTTTACTGTACGGCGGCGAACGTTATCTTGCCAGAGACATTAATCATAATAATCAAGCCAAAATCAGCCGGTGCAGCATTTGCGAAAACAATTTCGAGCGGGAAGATATGGCTTGTTGCCCCCTCTATGAGGGCAGTATTTGCTCACTTTGCTGCACTCTGGACTCGCGTTGTATGGATGCCTGCAAGCCGGGCATGCGACTGGACGATTATCTGCAAAGCTTTGCGGAATCCTGTTTGCCGAATTGGCTAAATCTGAGCGCCAGATTGCGTTTAATACGCTTTAGTTTACTGTTTTTGTTCCTGACCGTTTTAACCACGGTATTTGTCGGGATTATTTACTACCAAGATTTATTGGCTGCCGAACAGTATCTGCCTTCCTTCGATCTGTTGCTGTCGAATTTTGTTAAGGTTTACGCTTCGTTACTGGTATTTATCGGTTTATGTACCTGGTGGCTGATTTTGAACGACGAAAGCCGACGCGTTGCGAATGAAGAAGTCGCCAAACAAACCCAGCGTTTGTTAATGGAAATTGCCGAACATAAAAAGACCGATGGCAAGTTGCAGCAAGCAATCAAAATGGCTGATCGGGCCAACAGCGCGAAAAGCCGTTTTCTAAGCAGTATGAGCCACGAAATACGTACACCGCTAAACAGCATTGTCGGATACGCCTATATTCTACAAAAAGATCCGACGATTCCGACCCACAGGCGGCAGGCTGTGGATATTTTAAAGCGTAACGGCGAACATTTATCCGCGCTCATCGAAGACATTCTGGATATTGCCCGTATCGAGGCGCGTAAATTTGAACTGCGTCAGGAGTCTATTGATTTTCCAGAATTTATTGAACACATGGTCAGTATTTTTAAGCCGCAAGCCGAAGATAAGGGGCTGTCTTTTTATTGTCAAATTATCAACACGCTGCCCCAAAGAGTTCGCGGTGATGAAAAGCGAGTTGGGCAGATACTGATCAATCTGCTCGGCAATGCGATCAAATTCACCTCGACCGGAGAGATCATATTTCGTATCAGCTACAGCTGCGGGGTAATAACTTTTCAGGTCGTCGATACTGGAGTAGGCATACATAAAGATCAACTGCAAAATATTTTCCAGCCTTTTACCCAGTTACCGAATGAAAATTTCGACTCAGGCAGTGGCCTGGGGCTCACCATCAGCAAAATTCTTTGCGAAATCATGGGCGGTGAATTGGCTGTTATCAGTGAGCAGGACAAAGGTTCAACCTTTACCGTGCGGCTATTGCTGCCCAATTTGGGAGGTGAACAGCAATATATTCAAGAAGAAGACATCAGCGGTTACCAAGGGAGATGCCAAACAATTCTAATAGTCGATGATCAACCGGAACATCGTCAGTTGGTTATATCTATTTTGGAACCGCTGGGTTTTAGTTTGATTGAGGCTACGTGCGGTGAAGAATGCCTGAATAAAGTTGAACTAAGATCGCCAGACCTTATCCTTTTGGATTTATCCATGCCGGGGCTTGATGGCGCGGAAACAGCGCATCGACTTCGCCAAAAAGGCTGTGCAATGCCCATTGTGGTTTTAAGCGCCAACGCTTATCCTTCTGATCGGCTCAATGCAATCAATGCAGGATGCAACGACTTTCTGACCAAACCTATACAAGTCAGCAAGCTACTCTATAAACTTAAACTGCATTTGGCTGTGAACTGGCTTTATCAGGAACAACATCAGGAAGATGTCGCTGAACTGCAAGCTGCCAATCGATTACCCCCACTGGAAGTTATTCAGGAATTAACCGGTTATGTCCGGATAGGTGATTTACTAGGGCTGAATCAACAACTGAATGAGTTAATTCGGCAACATCAAGAACATGCCCATTTTGCCCAGAGTATTATGACGCTGAGCAACGAATTTAGATTGGTTGAAATCAAAAAAATTTTACAACATGCCTGTGAGGAATTAACCGGCAATGACGAGTAGATTTCCCCATACTAACGGCATCGTAATGATTGTCGATGATACTCCCGGCAATCTGGCTTTACTGTCGGATACACTCTCAGAAGCCGGTTATAGAGTACTGGTTGCCACTGACGGGCTATCGGCATTAGAACAAATTGCTTACCTGAAACCGGATATTATTTTACTGGATGTTATGATGCCGGGAATCGACGGTTTTGAAACCTGTAGCCGTCTAAAATCATCACCCGAAACGGTCGATATTCCAATTCTGTTTATGACTGCGTTAAACGAACTGAGCGACCTGTTGCGAGGTTTTGGTGAAGGCGCTGTCGATTACATCGTAAAACCGATACGCCCGCCTGAAGTTCTGGTCCGCGTGGATGTGCAACTGACTCAAATTAGAAACCTGCAACGTGCAGAAAGGGCTTTAACTAATAGCCCATTTTCCGCTTTGGCTACCGACCCATACGGCAACATCACATGGTTAACTCCATGCGGAGCCCTCTGGTTGGACGAGTTTCTCCACAAACACGCATTAACCGGCAAACCTGAAGTGGGTTTGCCGCTACCCAAACCAATGCTCGAATGGTTCAGACTACGTTTGGAACTCGCTGAAAAATCCGACGGGAAAACCTTTGAAAGCTACCGGGCAGGAGCCGGTTTTTCTGCAAAGATAACGCCATGCCATAACACAGGAGAATATCTTTTAGTGCTGGAAAAACATTCAGGCGAATGGGATCTTGATTCGGTGAGAAACTCCTTGGGCCTGACATTTCGCGAAGCAGAAATTCTTATGTGGATCTCCAGAGGTAAAACCAATAAAGAAGTGGGCCTTATTTTGAACAGCAGCCCACGTACAATCAACAAACACCTCGAACATATTTTTGAAAAACTCGGTGTTGTTACCCGTGCAGCTGCGGTATCAATAGTATTGCAACGAGCTTGATTTAACTCAGTTCCTGTCTGTAAGAGCTGATTATTTAAAACTCTTCCCACTCATCAGCACTTGCTGTCGTTATTTGAGGTTTCGGCTTGGCGGCAGCGCTTGCCGAAACATTGAAATCTTTTTTCAAGCGCATAATTGCAACCCCGACTGCCGTTGACGCGGCAACGAACGCCGATCCATTACCCAGCATTGTCTCCGCCTCGCTGTATTTTTTTGCATTGATCGTATTGGCTATTCTTCCAGCCTCGATATGAAAGGCTGCATGTTTGGACACACAATCTGAATAACTCGCCTGACGAGCAAGGTGAGACTTAACGTCGTGGTGCAGCCATTTACCGAAATCACAACAATCATCCCTTGAAATCGTTGCCGCATCCATTTCTTCGCGTTTTGATATGGCGGTACGAAGCTTCACCTTCCACTCAGAATGTTTCTCAAGCGCCTTATCCAAATCTATGCCGACATGACTGGGTAAAGAGGGTTGATAAGACTCCTTTTTAGTAGGAGCGCTTTTTGTGCTGGTTTGGCTGGCAGCACGCACCGGCTCAGCATTGACAACTTCAGTTAAATCGTGCGAATTGCTGTTCAATTTAAAATGCGCCACGGTAACCGCCAGACTTTGCGTTTGCTCTTCCAAAGATTCCGCTGAGGCGGCGGCCTGTTCTACCAAAGCAGCATTTTGCTGGGTTACATCGTCCATTTGACCTATAGCCTGATTGACTTGCTCGATGCCGGATGTTTGCTCCATTGACGCCGAGCTGATCTCGGACATGATGACTGTCACTCCGCGGATTGCGCTAACAATTTCTTCCATGGTTTTGCCAGCCTGGGCAACCAGTTTGGTGCCGTCTTCAACTTTTTCCACCGAATCGCCAATCAGCCCTTTGATTTCGGCTGCTGCGGCTGCGGCGCGTTGCGCCAGATTTCGCACCTCGACGGCCACAACCGCAAAGCCTCGGCCTTGTTCACCGGCACGAGCCGCTTCTACTGCGGCATTGAGCGCAAGAATATTGGTTTGGAATGCAATGCCGTCTATCACCGAGATGATATCCACAACCTTGCGCGAAGATTCATTAATTTCTTCCATGGTCGATACGACCTGACCAACCACTTTAACGCCTTTACCCGCTATGTCGGTTGCGCCGACGGCAAGTTGATTGGCATGCTTGGCGTTTTGGCTATTAGCCTGCACGGTAGAAGTCAACTCTTCCATACTGGCGGCAGTTTCTTCAAGACTAGCCGCCTGCTCCTCGGTACGATGCGACAGATCATTGTTGCCTGAGGCAATTTCTTTCGCGGCGGCATTAATCGTATCTGAAGCATCCTTTATTTGATTGACAATAAATTTTAGTGTTCCCACTGTGTAATTGGAGTCATCTTTAAGCTGCTTAAAAATCCCCGAATAGTTACTCTTGATGGTTTCGGTCAGGTCGCCACGAGACAGTGCGCCAAGTACGCGCACCACTTCATTCAGGCCGGTAGAACTGGTCTCCATGAGTTCATTAACGCCCTGCGCCAATTGCAGAATAAAGCCTTCTTTATCCTGCTCGTTAATGCGCTGGTTGAAATCGCCCAATACCGCACCACTGACCACTTTGGCGACTTCCTGCTCGATCGCCACTTCAGCGGTTCGGTCTTTCCACTCCACCACCGAACCGATACGCTGCCCATGCTCGTCACTAATAGGGTTGACTATCAAATCAAAAGTACATCCTCCAACGTGAATCTCGCTACGAAAAGTCGAACTTAACGCACCCAACAATTGTTGTTGGTGCGCAGGATTCTTATGAAAAACATCCATATTCGTCCCCAACAATTTACCGGCGTCAAACTTGGGTAAAGCCTTGCGTATGTCGGATTCGGCGTGCTTCATCATAGCGAGTACAGCCGGATTTATATAAATAATGTTACGCTGATTATCCGCCACCATCACGTTGGACGTAATGCCATCCAAAGCAATCTTGAGACGCAGGGCTTCATCATGCTCGTTGTGCTCTTTGGTTATACGGGACAGCAATTGTTTCTGCATAGTATTCATGGAGCGGAACAGTTCCCCCAACTCATCCTTTTGCGAAAGGTCGATGCTGGAACTCAAATCGCCATTTTCGATGGCGCTGGCCACCTGCTGCAGGGTGTTAATCGAGCGTAAAATCCCCCGGCTGATAAGAAAGGCCAATACGACAGTTATTAGGATAGACAAAACGGTTAGCGCAATGAAGAATATCGCCATGCGTTGGGCATCGCTCTTGAGTTTGCTCGCAGCATCGAGCAGATCGCCGGAAAGCTTATTTTCAACTTCCTTGATCAGGTCAATTTTTTCGGTCACCGTTTTGAACCAGTAAACAGGGTCAATGCCCAGCCCCGGCTCAGTACCTTTATCCATGGCAACTTTCTTTATCCTGGCAACTTCATCGACAGCTGGACCCGATACTTTAGCCTTGTAAAACTCCTTTTGGCTATCCAGCGCGTTGGCAAAAAACAGGTCGGTATAAACATCCTGAGCGGAAAGGTTCTTCAGGAATCGGCTGCGTGTGTCGGGCGTAAACTGGTCTGCGACAAATACCGTAGTCAACAAGGCGCGCTCCATGCCGGCACGCTCCTTGGCTTTAAGCAAACTGGAATATGAAGAAGCCAGACGGGAAATTTCGCTGTGACTGCTGAGCGAGGAGACTTGGGCAGGCACATCAAGCAGGGAACCGATGGTTTTAGAGTAATAAGCACTCGACTGAGTCCCATCCATGCCGAGAGCGCTGATAATGCCGCGCTTTGCTGCCAGTTCTCCCAAATTGCTTACCGCAGCATCCAGCAGCGTCTTCAAGCCGCTACTGTAGCTGCCTGGATCAAAACTTTTAAGCGTCGATTGAAACGTCTCAACAGCCTTATCTGTTTTCGCACGTTGCGTCGGCAATTCGGCGGCAAACTTGACCCCATTGCTGCCGATAAAAGAAGCGCTCATGCCGCGCTCTTTCTGCATTTCATGCACCAAAGCACCGATTTTAACAGAAACCTCAACCAGCGATTCCAGCTTCACCATCTCTCTTGCGGTCGACTGTCGCGCAAGAACGCCCGATCCGGCAAAATAAAGCAGGGAGAGAGCCGGGATAGCCGCCATCAGGATTAATTTTGATCTTAAGCTCGACGTGAAAGCGATGTTATTTGCCATGCTGCATTCCTTGAGTGATATTTCTAATAGTATTTTGGAGTCTCTACATGGGGGTTAGGCTATGCTGTTACACCCTTGCAAACCCGATCCACTCGACTAATTCAAGGCTTAAACCTTGTTAAAAATTATAGCATCTAACAGCTAACCATTCAGTAATCGAATCGCCATCACATCACAGCCGGCGTAATGCAGGACGCTATTTGCCGTTGACCCCAACAATAACGATAAGCCATGCCGCCCGTGGGAACCGACAACGATTAGATCGATCCGCTCCCGATCGGCAAGCTGGACTATCTCCTGTTTAGGCGCACCCCAGACCATCCATCGATTAGCCTGAGCAACTCCCAACTCATCGCCAATCTGCATCAGCTTGGCCTTCTCCGCTTCAAGCAGATCGTAACCGGAGTCTTGATCCAACGGAATCACAGCTCCATAACCGGTATCCGGCATGGGAATGTTATCCAGCACATGAATAACGCTTAATTTAGCTTGGTGTGTTTCGGCTAAATTCTTCGCTCTTCGGGCTACCGTGGCGTCATGCTCGGAAAAATCCACGGCCAGTAAAATATGTTGATAGGCACTCATAATTTTTGCCTTGTTTGGGAAGGAGGGGCCGCAATGCACCCCTTATAGCAATGCAAGAGGAGAGCAACGCAGGAGCGGGAAGAGCTGCCAAGGCACGAAGTTTATGTTTTTTCTTCGTGCCTTCGTGGCGAAAAAAAATACGCAACTATGAGATCGACAATGCAGGATCTACACTTTATGGTAAATATCAGCGCCTTCGTCAAGGAACTGCTTGGATTTTTCATCCATGCCTTTTAACAAAGCCTCTTCTTCTTTGAGGCCTTTTTCCGCCGCGTAGTCCCGCACATCCTGGCTGATTTTCATCGAACAAAAATGCGGGCCGCACATCGAGCAAAAGTGCGCAACTTTGGCGGACTCTTTAGGCAAGGTTTCGTCATGGAATTCACGGGCTTTTTCAGGATCAAGACCGATGTTGAACTGGTCTTCCCAGCGGAATTCAAAGCGCGCCTTGGACATCGCGTTGTCGCGCGCCTGTGCACCCGGATGGCCTTTAGCCAAATCGGCCGCATGGGCGGCAATTTTATACGTCACGATACCTTCGCGCACATCCTGCTTATTCGGCAAACCCAAGTGCTCTTTTTGAGTCACGTAGCAAAGCATCGCGCAACCGTACCAGCCGATATTAGCCGCGCCTATCGCCGAGGTAATGTGGTCGTAACCGGGCGCTATGTCGGTGGTCAGCGGACCTAAGGTGTAGAAAGGCGCTTCGCCGCATTCTTCCAGCTGCTTGTCCATATTGACCTTGATCATATGCAGCGGCACGTGGCCTGGGCCTTCGATCATGGTTTGCACGTCGTGTTTCCAGGCGATTTTGGTCAGCTCGCCCAGCGTTTCCAGCTCGCCGAATTGCGCGGCATCGTTGGCATCGTAAATTGAGCCCGGACGCAGGCCGTCGCCTAATGAGAAAGCCACGTCATATGCTTTCATGATCTCGCAGATTTCTTCAAAATGCGTGTACAGGAAGCTTTCTGTGTGATGCGCCAGACACCATTTCGCCATGATCGAACCGCCGCGCGACACGATGCCGGTCATGCGTTTTGCGGTTAACGGTACATGATGCAAGCGCACCCCTGCATGAATGGTAAAGTAATCCACGCCTTGCTCGGCTTGCTCGATCAAGGTATCGCGGAAAATCTCCCAAGTCAGGTCTTCGGCTTTGCCGTTAACTTTTTCCAACGCTTGATAAATAGGCACGGTGCCGATAGGTACCGGTGAGTTGCGCAAAATCCACTCGCGGGTTTCGTGGATGTTCTTACCGGTGGACAAATCCATGATGGTATCGCCGCCCCAGCGGATGCCCCAGAGCATTTTCTCAACTTCTTCCTCGATGGATGAAGTCACCGCCGAATTGCCCAAATTGCCGTTGATTTTAACCAGGAAATTGCGGCCGATAATCATCGGTTCCAGTTCAGGATGGTTGATGTTGCACGGGATAATCGCCCGGCCTCTGGCCACTTCATCGCGGACGAACTCAGGTGTAATCACGTCGGGAATCGATGCTCCGAACGAATCGCCGGGATGCTGGTCTTTCCACAATTCGCGCATTTCTTCCATTTTCTGGTTTTCACGGATGGCGATGTATTCCATCTCCGGCGTGATGATGCCCTGTCTTGCATAGTGCATTTGCGAGACGTTTTTTCCCGCTTTGGCTCTACGCGGTTTGCGGATATGCTCAAAACGCAGCTCAGCGGTTGCAGGATCTTCAAGACGTTGACGGCCAAACTCCGAACTGGGACCGGCCAATTCTTCGGTGTCGCCTCGCTCTGCAATCCAGGCCGAACGAATAGCGCCCAGGCCTTTCTTCAAATCAACTTCGACATTGGGATCGGTATAAACGCCTGAAGTATCGTAGACATAAAGCGGCGGATTTTTTTCCGCGCCTTTTTCCGCACCGAAATGCAGCGGAGTATCGGATAAGGTAATTTTACGCATCGGCACGCGTATGTCGGGACGGCTGCCTTGAACATATACTTTTTCCGAGGCGGGGTAGGAATCAATCTTTACGCTACTGGACTCAGTAGGCGTAACTTCTTTAAGGACAGCGCTCATGTTTTTCTCCAACAACAAAACAATAAGGCGCAGGGAAGTCTGGGCTTTCCTACGCCGGTATTAACCGGGGTCAGGTTCAAAGGGTTTTTCTCAGCCTTTCCTCCCCATGCAGAACATGGAAACAAAAAGCACCCCTAGCCTTTACGGATGTCGTTCTAAGTTAAAGGATAATGCCGCAGATTGCAAGCTAAGAGCGTAGCGCCAACACCGCAAACACCTTATTAAACAAATGGTTTTGATGATTAACGTCTTTTTCAAAGCCTTTATTTACAGCCAACTCCCGCTCATCGACAGCCATTACGATAAAATACCTGTTCGCGGAGAATCACCTGAGATTCGTCACTCTTGAGCCTGCCTTATCTCAAAAGCCTCTCAGGATCTACCCAAAAAGCAATATATCAACGCTGTAAAAATGATTTTTTTAATCAGCAATGTTAGAATCAATCCAATTCCTGACTAACCAGACTTAACGGATGTCAACAGACTCTCAACAGAACGCCCACTCGCCGGTATTGGAATTTAAAAGCAGCACTTTTTCTGTGCCTGTTTTGGTTTTAGTCGGTAATGATGTCATTACTATCGGGCAGCAGTTGCAAGAAAAAATCCAGCAAGCGCCTGAGTTCTTCAAGAATTCGCCGCTGGTGTTTGACTTGCAGGAACTGAATAAGCACGATATCGACATTGACGTGACCGAGCTGACCCACACCATCCGCAAGCTGGGCTTATTGCCGATAGGGATACGCGGCGGAGCTGCACAACAGAATCAACAGGCCCTGGATCTAGGCATTCCTGTACATTCAGGCCATATCGCCAGGGATGGTGTGTATGCCGCAAACCAGTCGGGAACTGGTGCGGCGAGCACAACGGCCTCTTCGCCCACGCCAAAACAGCAGATTCCAGAACCGGAGCCAGAACCCGAGTCCACGCCTGAACCGCAAGCCGTTGCAGCAATCACCACCATGATCACTCAACCTGTCCGATCCGGCCAACGCATTTATGCTCAGGGCGATTTGGTGATCTTGGCTCAGGTCAGCGCCGGGGCTGAAATTCTGGCCGAGGGCAACATTCACGTTTACGGCTCGCTAAGAGGCCGCGCGCTGGCGGGAGTTCAAGGCAACACCGAGGCACGGATTTTTTGTTCCGATTTGCAGGCGGAACTTATTTCGATTGCCGGAAATTACAAGATCAGCGAAGACCTGAAGAGCCCTGCTCTTAACCAGCCCGTTCAGATCTATTTACAAAACCATACGTTAGTTATTAAAGATATTTAATTTATATCGCTTTTTGGAGGAAACATTTGTGGCACGAATCATAGTCGTAACATCGGGCAAAGGTGGGGTTGGAAAAACAACCACAAGCGCCGCCATCGCCATGGGGCTTGCAAAAAGAGGCCACAAAACAGCGGTCATCGATTTTGATGTGGGTTTGCGCAACCTGGATTTAATCATGGGCTGCGAGCGCCGCGTTGTTTATGATTTTGTCAACGTCATCAACGGTGAAGCCACCCTTAACCAGGCACTGATACGCGATAAGAACTGCAACCAGCTTTACATTCTGCCTGCATCGCAAACCCGGGACAAAGATGCCCTGAGCCAGGAAGGTGTCGGCAAAATTTTGGATGAGCTGAAAAAAGACTTCAAATACATCGTCTGCGATTCCCCGGCCGGCATCGAAAAAGGCGCTCATTTGGCCATGTATTTTGCCGACGACGCGTTTATCGTAACCAACCCTGAAGTCTCTTCGGTGCGAGACTCTGATCGCATGCTAGGCATTTTATCCAGCAAATCGCGCCGGGCCGAACAAAACGAAGAGCCCATCAAGGAATACCTGCTGCTGTCGCGCTACTCGCCGGATCGGGTCAAACTAGGCGAAATGTTGAGCGTGGATGATGTGCAGGAAATTTTATCGCTGCATTTACTGGGCGTTATCCCGGAATCGAAATCGGTACTCAATGCATCAAACTCCGGCATGCCCGTTATCCTTGACGAAAAAAGCGACGCAGGCCAAGCCTATGCGGATATTGTCGCCCGCTATTTGGGTGAGGACAGGCCACATCGATTCATTGATGATAAAAAAGGCCTATTTGGGAAGTTGTTCGGGAGAAAATAATGAGTTTACTGGATTATTTTAGAACATCGAAAGCCAGCTCGGCATCACTAGCCAAGGAACGGCTGCAAATCCTGGTTGCCCATGAGCGCAGTTCCAGAAACCAACCGTCTTACCTTCCTCAATTGCAAAAAGAATTGCTGGAAGTTATCCGAAAATACGTTAACGTAGAGCAAGACGCCATCTCAGTTAATTTTGAACAAAACGATACCCAGGAGACGCTAGAATTGAATATCGTGCTGCCTGACCATCAAAAGACTTCTTAACCCAACCATCCAAGCTAAAGGTGATCACTATGTCTAATACAATCGGCGATGCAGCAGGAATAGTCTGGAATTATCTGGACAAGAACGGGCCGTCCAGCGTCAATAAAGTTACCACTGAAACCGGCATCAATAAAAACGATGTCCAGCGCGCCATCGGCTGGCTATCCAAGGAAGACAAGCTGTCTATCGAGATGATAGGCCGGGCTGAAACACTGTCGTTGAAATAAGGCTGATACAAAGATGTATGTTGGCTGGGTTTGTAACCCAGCCAACTATGCTGAATTTATAAGTGAACAAAAAAACTTATTGTAATTCCCGATGCCGGACAATTACATTTAAGAAAGGGCCTTTAAACTGTTTGGATAATGCATCGACCAGATAAACCGAGCGATGTTGACCGCCTGTACAGCCTATCGCCACGGTCAAATAACTGCGTCCTTCGGCCTCAAACCGGGGAATCCATCTTTCAAGAAACCCGGTAATATCTTTAAAAAGCTCGGCAACCAATTCTTGTTCTTCAAGAAAATCGATGACCGGCTGGTCTTTTCCTGTTAATCCCCGCAATTCCGGTATCCAATAAGGATTAGGCAGACTGCGTGCATCGAACACGAAATCGGCATCCAGCGGGACGCCATGCTTGAAACCGAACGATTGGAACTGTAAGGAAATATGCCTGACATCCCTTTCGCCGATCTGTTCCCTGATAAGTTCGCGCAACTGGTGGAAATGCGTCCGGCTGGTGTCGATGACCACGCTGGCGTGCCGGGCAACCGGTATCAGCATTTCCTTTTCGATTTTTAACGCTTCTTTTAACGGTACGTTTAAATCCGTCAGCGGATGTCGCCGCCGGGTCTCGCTGTAGCGTTTCAATAAGGTGGATTCTTCAGCCTGCATGAAGATAATTTCGCAATCGATCTGCTTATTGCGGATCAGTTCCAGGCTTTCGGAAAAATTGACCAGGCTTTCGCTCTGATTTCTGGCATCAATGCCTATCGCCGTTTTGGCATAGGTAAGCTTATCGACCAGCATGACGTGGTTGATAAAGTCTTCCAGCAAGGTGACGGGGAGATTGTCGATGCAGTAATAGCCGCAATCCTCCAAAGTATCCAAGGCGATACTTTTACCAGAACCGGAAAGACCACTGACAATTAATAGTTTCATGAAATCAGGTCCAAGGTAAAAGGTTCAAGGTTCAAAAAAACGCCTTTTACCTTTTACCTTGCTCCTACCTTATCTATGTTGTGCAGTTTTTTCTTTATGCTTGGCAATTTGACGATCCAGTTTATCCACCATCGCATCAATGGCGACATACATATCGTCCTGATGATCTTCGGCAAACAATTTAGCGCCACTCAATTGCAACGTTGCTTCAGCCTTTTGAACTAACTTTTCCACGCTTAAAATAACATGTACATCGGTAACATTATCAAAATGACGTGCTAATTTTTCGAATTTTGAGTCGATGTGTGCTTTTAATGCGTCGGTTACTTCAAGATGATGGCCTGTTACGATGACTTGCATGAGTTGAACTCCTTTTAATGATGAATGATTTGGTTTTTTAGAATACAGGCTGCGCTATAAAATGCGCTTACGCTGACTTGATGATGAAATGAGCATCGCCTCGCGATACTTGGCAATTGTCCTTCTAGCAACATTGATGCCCTTTTCTTTTAAAAGCTCGGCTATTTTACTATCACTTAGCGGTTTTGCCAGGTTTTCATTGCTGATTAGCTCTTTAATAAACGCCCTGATAGCCGTCGATGAGCATTCCCCTCCCCCTTCCGTTGAGACATGACTGGAAAAGAAATACTTAAACTCGACAATGCCGTTGGGGGTATGCATATATTTGTGCGTAGTCACCCTGGAGATGGTCGACTCGTGCAATTCCAGCTCTTCGGCAATATCCCTCAACACCATGGACTTCATCGCAATAGAGCCATGCTCTAGGAACCCGGTCTGCTTTTCCACAATGCACCGGGCGACGCGCAATAAGGTGTCGTTACGGCTCTGGAGACTTTTGATAAACCATCTGGCTTCCTGCAAATGGTCTTTCATGCAGGTATTGTCTTTGCTGTTATCCGCCCTTTTTATCATGCCGGAATAAAACGGATTGATCCGTAATTTAGGCGCTATATCGGGATTCAGGTTGACTTGCCATTTATCGTTCCGCTTGACCACGTAGACATCGGGGATAACATACTCGGAATCCGATTCCTGTATCTGCGCTCCCGGCTTAGGATCCAGCGTTCTGATTAATGCCACCACTTCGTCCAGCTGCCGTTCGGTCACGCCCAATTTGCGCATCAGTTTCGACTGCTCATGGGTGGCCAGCAAATCCAGGTAACGGGTAACCAGAACCAGCGCCTCTTCTTTGAAAGGCGTGGACTCCGGCAACTGCTGTATCTGCAGTCTCAAGCAATCCTTTAAATCAATCGCAGCAACCCCGGCCGGATCGAAATTTTGCACCCGGTGCAGCACGGCATTTACTTCGTCGAAATCCAGATCGTCTAACTGGCTTTGCAAACCCTGATAAATTTCTTCGGGACTGCTGATCAGATAGCCGTCTTCATTGATCGAGTCGATGATAGCCATCGCAATGGCATGATCCCGCTCTGAAAACGAGGTCAGTTCCACTTGCCACAGCAAATGATCCAGCAAGGTTGAGGATTTGCTGCGCTGCGTTTCAAATTCATCCATCTCGGCGGAACTCCCCCCCGACTCCATCGCGTATTCGTAAACATCGTCCCAGGATGAATCGATCGGCAGTTCATCGGGTATATCCGTTTGCGAACCTTGACTGGTCAGCGAATCCGCATTATCGATTTTTCTCTCGGGCGTTAGTTCGGCTTCTCGAACGGCGCTTTCTTCCTCATTGACTTCCAGCATCATGTTGGACTCAAGAGCCTGTTGAATCTCCTGCTGTAACTCTAATGTCGACATCTGCAACAGCTTGATCGCCTGCTGCAATTGCGGCGTCATGGACAGCTGTTGTCCCAGTCGAAGATTTAAGGATTGTTTCATTTCAGGTTAAAGATGCAAGATTAAAGGTACATGGCTAAAGGCTGAAGTTACTGCCTAAATAAACTTTACGCACTTCCTCATTGGCAACGATTTCTTTCGCCCCGCCTTCTGCAATCACACGGCCGTCGTTAAGTATATACGCACGATCGCAAATGCCTAGTGTTTCTCTGACATTATGTTCGGTAATCAATACGCCTATACCGCGATATTTTAAATGCTCTATGATTTTTTTTATATCGTCAACCGAAATAGGGTCAACGCCGGCAAAAGGTTCGTCCAGTAATATAAATTGAGGGTTGGTCGCCAATGCCCTGGCGATTTCGACCCGCCGCCGCTCGCCGCCCGACAGGCCTAAGGCAATTTGATCCCGCAGATGAAGAATATGAAACTCCTGCAACAATTCCTCAATCACCAGCTCAGCCTGGCCTTCAGTTAAGTCATTACGGATTTGCAACACTGCGCGTAAATTATCCGCCACACTCAGTTTACGAAAAACCGAGGGCTCCTGAGGCAAATAGCCTACCCCTAACTGCGCCCTCAGATGCATCGGATGATGGGTAATATCCTGTGAATCCAAAGCAATCTCGCCTTCATCGGCTTTAATCAGCCCTACCATCATATAAAAGCTGGTGGTTTTTCCTGCTCCGTTAGGGCCCAGCAGACCGACGACTTCTCCGGTATCAACATGCAACGAGACACCGTTAACTACGTTGCGCTTATTGTAGTTTTTAATCAGCTGTTTTGCGGCTAGTCTGGTCATGTTTAAAAGCTAAAAGGTGAAAAATAAAAAGAACATCGTTTGACAGTTGGTGCACCGCACCTCGTACCTTCAACTCTACACCTTATCATTTGCTACTGTCCTTCGCAGCCGGTTGCCCTGCCGCTGGCGGCTGTTCTTTATCGTTCGGTTGCAAAACGACATGGACACGTTTGCTGGCTGATTCTTTTTCTCCCGCTTTAACCAGTGAGGTTCTCAAGTCGTATTCAATAAAATCGCTGGAATACATTCCGGTCTCTCGCCAAACGGTGGCTTTATCAATCAGAATCAACAAATTCTTTTTAGGATAATACTCACCGGTTAAAGCCTCGCCGGTTATATCTTTGGCCCCCACGTTAGGCGTTTGTTTAAATTTTGCCTTATTGCCGGTAAACACCATTTTGTCGGCTTCGCCGTCGACAAAATAGACCACCAGCTTATCCGAGTCTACCTTGATACTACCCTGAATCGAGATCACATTGCCCGTATAAGTGCTGATTGCTTTTACATCGTCATACGTCGCCCGATCTGAGTCGATAATGATCGGCTGATCACTGTCAGTATCCAAGGCGAAAACACCTGCACTATAAAGCGCCAATAACAGCAAACAACCGAACCCCGCGCGTAACGCAGGGCCGCGAGTTTTTTTATTTTGTTTCATAGTTACCCTTTACATTAGAGAGCAATTCCAGATGAATCGGTTCCGCAAAAGTTATCTTCATTCCGACCCCTGTGGTCCAGCTTGGCAAACTGATCAGCTCCGCCCAGGCATCCGTTTCCGCATAACTGATTTCCGGTTTTACCTTTAAATTGAACGTATAGATTTTAAGTTCCCTGACACCTTCGGCCGCAGCCCTGTCGACATAAACCTGGCCGGTTAACAGCAAATCCTTGCCATCGGCAGACAAAACACCGGTTTCCGACTTAATTACCCACGGCGGTGTTTCCTCGTTATAAAAATACATCAAGGGATTAGTCAAATGCGTGATGTTGTCATCGCTGTAATGAATCATGTCATCGGCAATCAATTTACTTTTTGGCCGGCCCAGTTCACTCATTTCCCATTTCGTGTAGCCCTTGCTGAAATAATCGGGACTGTGCGCAGGGACCGCTACACGGCCAAGCTCATCCGAGCCGGTCAGCTTGACCAGCCACCAGCTCATTACCGCGATAATAAGCAGGTACAGATAATTGTAGTGTCCATTTAACCGGATCATTTTAGATAAGCGTTCAACATTTCATCAAAATGGCCTTGCGCCTGCATAATAAAATCACAAACCTCCCTGACCGCGCCCTGGCCTCCAGGCAATGTCGTACACCAATCGGCATGTTGTTTAACGGCAAAGTTGGCATCATTAACCGCAATCGCGAGCCCCACCCTAACCATTACCGGCAAGTCTATGACATCGTCGCCGACATGCGCAGCCTGTTCCGGCGTTATGCCCATAAGCTCAATAATCTCATTAAACGCGGCGATTTTGTTTTCATGGCCCTGGTAGACATGCTCGATACCCAGGTTTTTCATCCGTAGCGCGACCGATTTCGATTTGCGCCCGGAAATCACCGCGACCTCGACGCCGGTCTGCCGCAACATCTTGATACCGTGCCCGTCTTGCGCATGAAATGACTTGTATTCGTTGCCGTCGTTATCAAAGAACAGCTTGCCGTCCGTTAACACCCCGTCCACGTCCAGAATCAATAATTTGAGCTTCTTGGCTTTTTCCACAACCGACTGCATGTTATCTCCCGTCATCAGACAATTCCCGCACGAATCAGGTCATGCATATTCAAAGCGCCTATTGCCCTGTGCTGCCCATCGACGACGATTAACGCGTTAATCTTTTTTTGCTCCATAATTTGCATGGCTTCGGCCGCCAGAATATCCGCCGAAATCACCGCACAATTTGGGGTCATGACTTCGGTAATGGAGGTCTTGTGCACGTCAAGATTCCTGCCCAGCATCCGCCGCAAATCGCCGTCGGTAAAAATGCCGGTGACGCGGTTATCCGCATCGACTATCGCCGTCATGCCCAGCTTTTTCTCGGTCATTTCCAGCAAGGCGTGACTGATCAGCGCAGATTCGGGTACAGACGGCACTTTGTCATCGGCGTGCATAATATCGCCGACCATCAATAACAGTCGCCGGCCCAAACTGCCGCCGGGATGGGACAGGGCGAAATCATCTCGGGTAAAGCCCCGCGCTTCAAGCAGGGAAACCGCCAGCGCATCGCCCATCACCAAAGCCGCCGTGGTGCTTGAGGTCGGCGCAAGACCCAGCGGGCAAGCTTCCTGCTCAACAGTCACGTTGATATGGGTGGTCGCAAACTTGGCCAGCGTTGAGTTAGGGTTGCCGGTCATCGCTATTAACGGTACGCCCAGCCGTTTGATAATCGGCAGTATCGTTAACACTTCCTCGGTTTCCCCGGAATTTGATAAGGCCAGCACCACATCGTGCCGGGTAATCATGCCCAAATCGCCATGGCTGGCTTCGCCCGAATGCACAAAAAAAGCAGGCGTTCCGGTACTTGCCAAAGTCGCGGCAATTTTACCGGCAATATGGCCTGACTTGCCCATGCCGGTAACCACAACGCGGCCTTTACAGCCAAACATTAACTTGCAGGCAAGCACAAAATCATCATTAATCTGCTCGGCCAATGCGGCAATCGCCTGTGCTTCCACCTGAATGACTGCTAAGCCCAAGTCGCGAAGCTTTTGATCGTCTAATTTCATTTATCGGTATAAAGTGTGTTTCCCGGTCGCTTAAATAACGCGTTTGCCATACGCTTCAACTTTAGCGATTAACAATTCGCCTATTATACGGATTTTCTGCTTAAGTTGATGCGCATGGGACAGTTGAGTGTAAATTTAGAGTGATTTCTGAATTATAATCGTCGCAACTCAGCAAAGCTGTCGGCTGCAGCAACCAGCGCATCGATCATTTCCTTGCCCTGAGCAACATGCCCGGCATTGCGCAATACGATATAGTCGGCCTTCGGTAATGCTTTATGCAGGCTGTAACCGGCCTCCATTGGGCAAACAAAATCATAACGCCCATGAATGATAATTGTTGGAATTTCAGCCAAGCTGCCGCAGTTGTCCAGAATCTGGTTTTCATCTATAAAATAACGATGCTTGGCATAATACAATTCCATACGCACCTGCTTAATCATAAGCTCCGTCACATGCTCGCCTTTCTGGCTCGGCTGATAATCATTGCCTAATGCCACCTGCCCGCCCCAGGCCATCCACTCCTTGGCGGCCCGCCGTTGCGCCACCTCGTCCTCGCCCCATAACGCATCGCACAGCCCCGAAACCAAATCGCCCCGTCCCTGCTCCGGAATACTTTCAAGCAAACGCTGCCATTGCTCGGGATAAATCTTGCCGGCGCCGTCTTTGGCAAACCAGTCCAAATCCTGCTGCCGCGCCAGAAACACACCGCGAATAATCAAGCCCATGACCTTATCTTGATGTTGCTGGGCATACAGCAAGGCCAACGCCCCGCCCCACGATCCGCCAAACACCAGCCATTGAGTTATAGCTAGCTGCTTGCGGATACGCTCCATATCATCGATTAAATCCTGGGTGGTATTGTTTTCCAGCTCGCCGAAAGGCAGCGACAGGCCGCAGCCGCGCTGATCAAACAGGATAATGCGATAAAGTTCAGGATTAAAAAAACGCCGATGATCGGGCTTAGTGCCGGAACATGGGCCGCCATGCAGAAAAATTACCGGAATACCCTCAGGATTTCCGGATTGCTCCACATAAACCGCATGCTTGCTGCCGGTTTCGAGGAAAAAGCTGTGATAAGGCGGAATTTCGGAATAAAGGGTTTTCATAGCTAGCGTCAGGTTTTATCTGTTTCCCGGCAAGAACCGGAAAAGAGGCTATTTTACCTTGAGCCTTTATCTTGCACCTCTTTTTAATTTTTCAAGCATAAAAAAAGGGAGGGGTTTGAAGCCCTCCCTTTATTCTCTTTTCGGGTTTCGCTAAGTATTAACTTACCATTTGAAGCCGGCAGAACCGCCTAATGTGAAACCATCAGTATTAACGCCGTCAATACTGTTAAAAGATTTATGATAACGACTGTCAGCACCAATAACGATGCCTTTCAACAATTCATATTCTGCACCGGCACCGAACTGCATGCCAGTATCCATAACGGTAATCGCATTAGATGGAGGACTGATAATGTTGATATCCAAACCGGCAGGGATCAGCCACGGTCTGAACTTGCTGCCATGCATGAATTTGATTTTAGGCGACACATTGATTCTTAACTGGTTTATATTTGCTGTCGCTCCTGCTAATCCATTAGGTGCGCCGTGGCCTAATTGTGCATACTCAAGGCCTAATTCCATGCCGAAAGAGGTATGATCCATCAAGCCGAACAGGTCATTGTTTACGTTGAAGTCTATAGCGCCGCCATAATAGCTGGCATCTCTATCGGTAGCGAAGGTTGGGTTCGCGCCCTCTAAAGTCTGAGTACCATTACGGTTATCATTGAAATGCGCCCAGCCGCCACGGAAGGAGATCAAGTTGTCTTTGCTTTTTGCGCTTTCTTTTGGTGCAGATTTAACCGAATTCATCCACTGATCCAGCTCCTGAACCTTGCCGGCATCGGCACCAGAACGTGAACGGTCCGCTTTCAAGCTGCGTAATTCAGCCTGCATGGCTTGCAGTTGCGCTTCCAATGCATCCACTTTGTTGTTTGCCGCTTCAGCAACGCGATCAGCTTTAGCTTTTGAATGTGCCATCGCTTGTGGAGAAACCAAAGCGCCGGTTATTGTTAATGTCGCTGCAATGCCCAGCGCCAGTTTAGTTTTATTAATCATTTATCCCCCTCATGAGGTTGTTATTTTACAAAAATTTGCTTTAATACAACAAAGCCCAACTTCCGATGTCAATAGTAGCAGTTAAACCAATTCCCTACAAGTTTTAACGCCATTTTTTAAGCATTAATTAGCCTTTATTTATCAACGACTAAAAGGCAATAGCAAGAAACAGCACCTGTCTGTAGGCAAAAAACAACAAATTATTCAACTTAATACTTCCAAACCACAGTTAAAATTCTTCAAGCTCTTCGCGGCAAAATAAAACTGATATTTGTTGGATTACGTACCTTTGCCGGATAGTTTTTAAAACCATAAGACACCCGAAATACCTATCCAAAGTTTAGCCATTTATAAAAAACATGGTGACATGTAACAAAAGATAGTCAATCTTTGGTGCAACGTGTGGAACGTTATAACGCCAAACCGATTTCCGACGGCACTAACATCGATAAGAACAACACTATCTATTTGGGCGAACCGGCAGAAAACGCTATTGGCGTCATCACAGCTGACAGGAATCACATGAGGCCCGCACAAAGCTCCGGTTTTTTCTAGGTCGATTCTTTCGGTTTCTGGCCGGAAGGCAAGCTGTATGCAATCGCTAACCGGCTTCACCAGTTACGCATGATTTTTGGCTCCCGCATACAAACGACGATCCCTGTGGCCACAAAAGCAAACAGGCCTGAGGAAATAAAGGCCGGGCTGTAATTACCTGCCAAGCTATGGATGTAACCGGCACCATAGGCAGCAATAGCAGCACCTATTTGATGTGCAAAGCAAATCCATCCAAATACGACACCCACATTTTGTTTCCCAAACAAATCCGCAGTGAGCGCTGAGGTTGCCGGAACCGTCGACAACCAATTCAGCCCGTAAACCACGGAAAAGGCCATCAATTGCTCCGTCGATTCGACATAAGGCAACAATATTAATGAAATACCGCGAAGGGCATAATAAATCGCAAGCGGCCAGCGTTTGCCAAAACGGTCGCATAACCAGCCGGAAAAAATGGTGCCTGCAATATCGGCCGCGCCCATTACGCCTAAGGACACGGCCATGGTCATTTCCGGGAAACCGTGTTCGATGCCGTGAGAAATCAAGTGCGTCTGAAACAGGCCTGAGGTGGTAAAGCCGCAGATACCAAAGCTGAAAGCCAGCAACCAGAACTGAGCGCTGGCCATTGCCGAACGCATCGGGTTCGGGTCAGGAGGAATCTCAGATGCAGCATCCCCATTGCCGCCATAAGGCTGCAATCCCTTTAAGCCGGGATTATTAGCCATAAACATCATGACCAGAGGCAATACGACCAAACCCAGTATTAACGCTACAAACAGCGTTACAGCCCGCCAACCCAATTGAATGTTCAGGTTCATGATAATAGGCGTGAAAATGAGTTGGCCCGACGAAAAAGCCGCCCCCAAAATTCCCAAAGCCAGGCCGCGCCGTTGCCGGAACCAGCGATTGACTACGGCGGACCCCATCACGATTGAGGTGCCTCCCGAACCCGCGCCGATGATCACGCCCCAAAACAGATACAGCTGCCAGGGTTCCTGTATCAAAACACTACCGCCTGCTCCTAAAGCCACCAGAGTGAGCGTTATCAGTGTGATGGCTTTGGTGCCGTATAAATCCATCAGCCTGCCTAAAAAAGGACCGGCAAGCCCAAATAAAAGCAAGTTGATCGAAACGACGCCGCTTATTGTTTCCCGGCTCCAATTAAATTCATGTTCCAGCGACAGCATGATGATGCCCGGAACAGATCGGAGCGTCGATGCGGCAAACAAACAGGTAAAAGTAACAGCGAGTACGACCCAGGCATAATGGATGCCGACGCGTTTAATGATTGTCATGATTAGCGACGTATTTGGAATGGTTAAAGTAATTATCTCGTTCTCACCCAGCGCGTCACTGCCATTAAATTAAGAGATACGCTGGTTCCCAAGCTCCTGCTTGGGAACCCAGTGAGCAAAGCTCTAGCTTTGCGAGCCGGGAAGCTAGAGCTTCCCGTACTGAATTCCCAAGCGGGAGCTTGGGAACTAGCACGCAGGAGGGGGAGCTTTTTTCGGCAGTGACGTAGCGCGTGGGAACGAGGGTGGTAACATCTATGCTCGGAGAGAGAGGATTCTGTGTCGCTTTGACCACTCCGTTATCCATAAATCATGGCGCATCTTCCAGCTCATCAAGCAGTTCAATCAAGCGAGTCACGCCCTGAAGCAATATCCCGCCGACTCCCAACGCAAACCAGACGCCAATCACAAACCCCCAATGAATAGGTGCGGCGAAAAATTCCTCCCTGAACCAGAAGGTATGGCCCCATTCATTAAAGCCGACGCTGATCAAAATCATGAAAGGTCCAACCACCGCCAACGTCAATGGCAGCGAAATACCTTTGGCATATAACGGCAGCCTGGTTCTGGCGTAAACCCAAGCACTTCCGCCCAATATGACATAGAGCGGAAAATTGAAATAAAACTCGATAATATGATTGGCGGTAAAGGGTGTGTCGCGAATCGCCACCTGATGCCAGGAATTATCCTGTTCGGCAAAATAACTTCCGGCCCAGTAGACGGCAAAAGTGTAGATGCTGATCCACATGGTCAGCGTAAAATAACGGCGGATTTCCTCTTTAGGGCTAATCGAATCCAGATCGCGATCCCGGGAGTACCATAAATATCCCCATAAACACGTCGTAAATGCCGCAAGAACCATTAGCTCGATATAAAACAACCGCATCCAGTATTGTTCGAAAGCGGGCTCATAGGAATCCAGTCCGGCGGAAACTGCAAATTCGCCTTGATACAAGCGTAAGCCAATGTAGATAACGGTTAGAATCGCAAAGCCCTTCAGATAACTGGGCAAATCCTTCAGATACCAGGGAATGTTACTCAGTTGTTCAAGTGGAAGTTTTAATTGGTCTGATAGCGAGGCTTTTAATTGCTCGGATGATATAGCCATGATGTTCTCCTAATGAGGTTAATCGAATTTTGGAATGACGGCGGCAGTGATGCTCGATATATAGCGCTTGCCTAAGACATCGTCGTAAAGGAACAACAGGCCGCCTATTCGGCTATCCGCATCGCGAATCAAGCCGTCCAGTTTTTCTGACTCCCATAAACCATCTTTGACGGTAATCGTCATGGTGCGTTGTTCGCCCGGTTTTATGGCTTCGTTATTATCCAAACTCATCCCTTCCTCGGAAACGGTCGAACTGCCCGAAAGATCCTGATGCGGTACCGGCAACTCCTTGTTCATAAAATACACGTTGGCTGTCGAAAATTCGCCGACATGAATGGGATGATCACTTTGGTTATCAATTTTCAGGTCAAACTTCATTGCCCGTTCCGCGACGCGGTATTCGGCTTTTAACGTATCTACGTTGACGACACCGGCATTAACCTGAGCCGGAAGCGGCAAAATCTGATCCAAAGAAGCCTGTAGTGGAATCGTGTTTGGAAGATCATTGTTGGTCATCGCGTTAAAGGCCAATACCATGACCGGCACAGCAACCATTGCTATTTTGGCAATTAGCCGATCTTGCGGCGTGATCAACTCATTTTCCATACCGGCTTCCAGCATTCGATAGCGGGGTATAAATAAAGGTCTTCGCACCCACCAGAGTAACCAGGCTGTTGCCAATATTCCCCAGAACAAATGCCACATGATTCCATTGGCAAAACCATAGCTTTCCATATCGATCAAAGCGCCGTTTATTATCTTGGCCGGATTGGCAAAATCCGACGCATCACCGGCTATATCCAGCCAGACACCAGGCCCCATCACTTGTCCGGCATCTTTTAAGTTAAAGAACGGATGGATGTGATAGTGTCCGGGCATGCGCCCCTTGAGCACGACCTTGAAGTTGTAATCGCCGCCCGGCTCCAAAGCTACTGAATTAGTCCAGGGTTTGCCGTTCAGATAACGCTCGGTTCTGATTAGCATAGGCCCCGGTGTCGATATGTTTAAAAATGAGGCTTCCGGTTTGGGTACGCCGATAGGCCAATCTTCAGCGACATGAAATTTACCGCTGACGCTAATTTCCTCATTGACGTTGAAAGCTTGTTTCGACCAATGCACGTCATACCATTGTATGGTGCGCATTCTGATGAACGGCTCCAAGGCTTTTTCACCGTGAGCCATGACCGTCTGAACATCCATTACATACACGGAAAAGATAAGGCAGAATGACATCAAAGTTTTGACTAAAATCGTTTTCATAAACCCCTCCCTTTAGATTTTGTTAAGGTAACGAACGGTCGAAAACCACTTGCCGATATGCCACCACAAGGTGTACATCAGGGTGCATAAAAGCGCCGAACAAAATGCCGACAGCGGCGTCGCATATTGGCCGTAGGTTCGCAAAGTGCCTCTTTCAATGATGCGCAAATATTCGGGCATGCCGGTGCGGATGTACTGGAAACCGAACAGATCGGCAACGGTCACTTGCCCATTGCCCTGCTCGACAGGCACATGAAACATGCCGAAAATGGGCCAGTTGCTAGGGTAAAACAGTAATGCAAATGCCGCTCCGCCAAAAATGGCCGTTATCGTCAGGCTGTTGCTCAACATTAGGATAAAGTCGAGAACCAAGGCCCCAGGCAACATCGTGGCGGGTAAAACCATGTTAATCGGGAAAAAGTTCCAATAATGGTAAGCAAATACCCGCGTAACCCAAGTACCTATCAATAGGGCTGCAACGCACAAAGTGGCGCCCATCGGCAGACGAAATTTATTCCACAGCACATACTGAACCGCAGCCGGAAAAGTTATCCCCATTAACGGTGTGACCAGCGGCCAGTATTGCCGGTCTTTCCAGTCCACCCAGAAATCCCAGTCGCCGACGGTCAATGCAAAGTGCAAATGAAAGGAGCCTATAAATAAAAATAACGCCAAAACCAAAATGAGATAATCATAGGCTCGGGTTATCCTGGCTTTTTCTCCGGTATAGGCTTTAAAAGATCGAATCGGAATAGTTGCTGACATACTCGTTTCTCCTCAAAGAGTTTTAATAAATGCTGGCTAATGGCTTAATCATTCCAACAAAGAGATAAGCGCATTGAAACTGTTGTCAGTTACCTTGAGGGGGATATATTTGACTCGGGCATCTCAATGCGCTTGGTCCATACAATAGTGTGAAAAAGAACCGCTGTTAAATGATTACGATTCATCCTATCATCGACGTGTTTCATGATTGATTTAACAGCCGTTTAGTTAACATGTCGCCACTTCCTTCCAGAACATCTTGAAATTCTTATGGCAAATTTACGAACATTTGATTTGAATTTATTGGTGACGTTTGACGTATTGCTTCGCGAATTAAACGTGACCAGAGCGGCCGAACACATGTTTATTACCCAATCGGCAATGAGTCATAGTTTGCACAGATTGCGCCAGCAACTGGATGATCCATTGCTGGTAAAAACACCCACCGGCATGAAACCCACCGAGAGGGCGCTCGCTTTAATTGGGCCTGTCAGGGCTTTATTGACGGAGATGGAACAGCTGATTCAGCCGCCGATGGAATTTGAACCGGCTATCAGTGAAAGGCGGTTCGTATTGGCGGCCACCGATTATATGGAACTTTTGCTGCTGCCAGACCTATCCGCCCTGATCGAGCAAATGGCTCCTGGCGTCAACATTCATGTCAAGCGTACCGAAACATCATTTCCTTTAGCGCAATTGGAAAACGGGAGCCTGGACGTGGTGCTTGGCTTCGAGTCGGTGCTTAATCCGCCTGCAGATTTAAACTCCATGCGCCTCTTTAACGATCACATGGCCTGCGTGGTCAGACAAGATCATCCATTAATACAGGACGCGCCTACTTTGGATCAGTATTTGTCCATGTCGCATATGCTGATATCCCGAACCGGCAGCGATGTCGGTTTGATCGATCAAAAGCTGAGTGAAATGGGCCTGGAACGGCGAATCAAGTTGATCGTCCCGCACTTTCTTTCCGCACCGATGATTGTTGCAGAAACCGATATGGTTCTGTCCTTGCCTTATCGTATTGCCGAGCAGTTCAAGAAGATTGCCGCCTTGAATATATTCCCGGTACCCATACATTTGCCTAGCTACGATCTGGTCATGATTTGGCACCTATTGCGCGATAAAGATCCGGCCCATTGTTGGCTGCGAGACAGAATCGCAACCATAGGCAGGAAAATAGAAGCTTCAACTTCGCTGGATTATCCTAAAAATAACAACTGAACTTTGTCGACCCCCCAACTATTTATTACAAACATAGGAGCATGAAAAAAAGACATTTAACAGGATCTACTCCAAAACGTTAAGGTGTATCTTCTTTAACCGCACTTTTTGGAATAAGCCATGAAAAGAAATAGTCTCTTTGTTTTGTTGTTGATACTCGCAACAAATGTTTCCGCAGAATCCGCTTCCGGTTTCAATATTTCGGCCAAAATGGCTCAAGGGCCAGGTAATGTAACTGTTACCGATACTGGCCGAATCATCATGAGCCAGCATCAGTTCTATGAACCGCAATATTCAGTTGTTGAGCTTAAAGAAAATGGGAATATTATCCCCTTTCCCAATAAAGAACTGAATGACAGAACGACTAATTCGAAATTAAAACTGGATTCGGTTTTAGGCATAAGATCCGATGCCAACGGCATCGTCTGGATGCTGGACAACGGTATGCGCAGGGGAATGGTTCCTAAGCTCGTAGGTTGGAACTCCAAAACCGACCAATTGCATCGTGTCATCAATCTGCCGTCCCCTGTGACCCCCAAAGACACATTCGTTAATGATTTTGCCGTAGACCTCAAGCATAACCGCATATTTATCAGCGACCCGGCTGGCGGCAATAATGCCGCGCTCATTGTTGTTAATCTGGAAACAGGCACCGCCAGACGGATTTTGGAAGGCCATTCAAGCGTTACTCCTGAAAATCTGGATCTCATCATTAATAACCGCCCTGTCCAAATCAAGGATGCTTCCGGCAATCTTTTCCGGCCCCATATCGGTGTCAATCCAATCACCGAAGACTTACAGAACGAATGGGTATATTTCGGCCCCATGCACGGGCTAAACCTCTATCGGATTAAAGCTACCGATTTAGCCGATGAACAGCTGGATAGCCAATCTTTAGCTCAACGTGTGGAGCGTTATAGCGCCAAGCCAATTTGCGATGGCATCAGCATCGATAAGGACAATAATATCTATTTGGGCGAACTGGCAGAAAACGCGATTGGCGTCATCACAGCCGATAGAAATTACACGAGGCTAGCTCAAAGCGCCGATCTTTCCTGGATAGACTCCTTCAGCTTTGGGCCGGAAGGCAAGCTTTATGCAATCATTAACAGGCTTCATCAATCCGCAGTCTTGAACGGCGGCGAATCGATTTCCAAGCCACCTTACTTTCTGATTCAGGTCGATGCGCTTGCTGCGGGAATGGCTGGACGATAATGTGGAAACCATGCCAGCGGTTTGTCGTCAATGCTGACCAATCTTTAATTTAAAGCGGGCGGAAAAATACGTTTATAATTATTCTTAATAGCAAGACTTCAAACCTAACCGTAAACAATAGGGTTACCTGGAGAACTTGCCCGATGAGACCAAGCGACCATCGGCCTCATTATATTCATCAAAAACGCCAACATGATCACTTTATATCAGCTTCCTCGATCTTGGGGCATTCCCAATCCCGGTCAGTTTTGCGTCAAGCTGGAAACCTATCTGCGCATGACCGGCTTAGATTACAAAACGGTTGAAACCTTGCCGTTGTTTGCACCGCGCGGCAAGCTGCCTTATATCGATGACAACGGCACTCAAATTGCCGATTCCCGCCTAATCATCAACCACTTGAAATCCCGCCATGGCGACATTCTCGACCGGCATTTGTCCGCCGAACAACATGCCATCGCCAAAGCTTGGCAGCGACTGCTTGAGGAGCATCTGTACTGGGTAACCATGTACACGCGCTGGAGCCATACAGAAACCAACTGGCAAGCCAACAAACAGGCGATTTTCTCCGGCTTGCCTGCAATTTTGGCCGACTTGGTCGCAAGCATTTATCGTTATCGCATTAAGGCCCAAATACGCGGCCAAGGCCTACCGCGCCTTACGCCGGACGAAATCTTCAACCTTGGCATCGAAGATATTGAAGCGATAAGCCTATTTCTTGGCGACAAACCTTATTTCATGGGCAACGAGCCAACCACTCTCGATGCATCGGCCTATGGCATGCTGATCAACACCATCGGCTGCCCAATAGAATCGCCTGTCAAAGACTACGCCTTGGGCAAGAAAAACATTGTTGATTACTGCACCCGAATGCAGTCGAAGTTTTTTCCTGAATTGATTTCAAGCTAAACGTTTACAGCCTTTTACACTCCCAACTCCCTGCATACAGCACGTATCTGCTCCCTCAGCCAGCTATGAGCGGGTTCCTTGTCCCGCAACGGATGCCACACCATCACCGAATCGTAATGAGGAAGATCGATAGGCAACGGCACTATTTGCAACGGGATCATTTGAGCAAATTGCTCAGCCGTGCGTCTGGGAAACGCCAAAACCATATCGGTGCCGGCAACAATCATCGGCGCAGAAAGAAAGTGCGATACGGTCAGGGCAACCCGCCTTTCCCGTCCCTGCTCAGTAAGCCAAGCATCGACCTGCCCAGAATTAGAACCAGTCCGTGAAACCAGAATATGCGGCAAGGCAATATATTCCTCCAGTGACATGGTTGGGGTCACCTTTGGATGCCCTACACGTGACACGCAGACGAAATAATCGTCGAATAATTTCTCGCAATTAAAGTGTTTGGGAGGATTGAGCATGACTTCAAATCCCAAAAGCATATCCGTTTCGCCTTGTTCCATAGGCGCAACTGGAAATATCGTACTGGTACGCTTAAAGTCAATATCGATACCTGGCGCTTGGCTGCTGATGAGCTCAACCAGTTTTGGCGAAATTAGAGCTTCAATGTAATCAGTGGCGGCAATCACGAAACGGCGCTGACTGCTCACCGGATCGAACCGTTCGGGGGAACGGATCAACATTTCAACATCGCGTAATACTATATTGACCGGTTGCACCAGAGACAATGCCCGTTCAGTCGGCTTCATTCCTGCTGGTGTCTTGACCAGCAAAGGATCATCCAATTGTTGGCGCAATCTCTGCAAAATATGACTCATTGCCGACTGGCTGATGAACATTTTTTCCGCAGCCCGTGAGACATTAAGCTCTTTCATCAACAGATCGAAAGCCACCAACAGATTCATATCGAAGTTTCTTAACTCTGCCATTTTAAAATCCTCTGGTTTCATTATTTCTTAATTGACGAGGCTAGGCACTTTAAATTGAAACGCACCGCGTACGGTAGTGATTTTTTTAATATACCTATGAAAATACAACATTTTACGTCGTAGGGGTAAGCGCTTAAATTATCACCGTCACGACTCAGAGCCTCCTCAACACAGCCTTCCTCATAGCTTCATAAGGCCTTTCTTCCAACTTTGCGTCGCGACACCCAACAATCCAAAAATCGGAACAAATCCGATACAGTCAGGAGAAAACTTATCATGGCATCAAACCAATCCGATATAAACATACAACCCTATAGCGGGGAAAAGGCGCGGCTATCAAGAGCTTTAGATTATCTGGTTCTGGTGTTGGCTTTTTTTCTTTTTATCGGAGCATTCCATCTGAATGTTGCCTTGACGGTAGGCGATTGGGATTTCTGGCAGGACTGGAAAGACAGGCAATACTGGCCGTTGCTAACACCAGTAATGATGATTACTTTTCCGGCAGCTGTGCAGTCGCTGCTATGGCAAAACTTTCGCCTGCCTTTGGGGGCGACGCTGTGTATTTCCTGTTTGCTGATCGGCACCTGGATCACGCGTATTTTTGCTTACCATTACTGGAATTATTTTCCGATCAACATGGTTTTGCCTTCAACCATGCTGCCCAGCGCCCTGGTTCTGGATGTTATTCTGATGCTGACCAACAGCGTCACCTATACCGCCATCTTAGGCGGATCTGCTTTTGCGTTGCTGTTTTATCCAAGTAACTGGCCTATTTTCGGCATGTTCCACGAATCGATTGAAATGGGCGGTTCGCAGGTAACCGTCGCCGATCTGTTCGGCTTCCAATACATCCGAGCCGGAATGCCCGAATACCTGCGCATTATCGAACGCGGCACGCTCAGAACCTATGGTCAGGTTGCAACCCCGTTGTCTGCCTTCTTCTCGGCAATGCTGTGTACGCTGATGTACTCGCTTTGGTGGAACATTGGCCGCTGGCTCGCCACCGTCCGCTATCTGAAAAACATTTAAAAAGGGGAATATCAATGTTAAAAAACCAGACGCGCCGCTTGTTAATTTGGTTCTTGTTTTGGATCGGGCTTATGGCGAATTTGCCTATGGCATACGCCCATGGTGAAAAAGCCCTGGAGCCGTTCATCCGCACCCGCACCATTCAGTGGTTCGACGTGCAATGGTCGGAACCGAATGTCAGCGTTAACGACGAAGTAGTAGTCACCGGTAAATTCCATGTTGCCGAAGACTGGCCTGTCAGCGTTCCCAAACCGGATGCGGCCTTTCTCAACATTTCAGTACCAGGCCCGGTTATGATCCGCACCGAACGCTATCTGAACGGTCAACCCTGGGGCAATTCGGTCGCGTTGCAGCCGGGTGCCGATTATGACTTCAAAGTCGTATTGAAAGCCAGATTTCCCGGGCGTTATCACATCCATCCGTTTTTTAACCTCAAGGATGCAGGGCCTGTTATGGGGCCTGGGCAATGGGTCAATATCGGCGGCGATGCAGCCGACTTTACCAACCGCGTGACCACTTTGAATGGGAACGTAATCGACATGGAAAGTTATGGGCTGGTTAACGGCGCAATCTGGCATGGGTTGTGGCTTGCGCTTGGACTCGGTTGGCTGCTTTGGTGGCTGCGCCGTCCTTTGTTCCTTCCACGGTACAAGCTGATGGCCGCTGGCCGGGAGGAGATTCTGGTAACGAATCAGGATAGGACTTTGGCAAAAGTCATTCTGGTTGCTGTACCTGTTATGGTGTTAAGCGCCAGTGCAATTACCCAATACCGCCATCCCAATGGCATTCCCTTGCAGACAGCACTTGACCGTATCGACCCGTTGACTCAGGAAGTCAACACTCTGGTTAAGGTTAAAGTTTTGAAAGCGGAATATCTTGTGTCAGCCCGCTCAATGATTCTGACTGCGGAAATTCGCAATAACTCGCTTTCACCGCTACGCATCGGCGAATTCAGTACGGCCGGCCTGCGTTTTCTGAACGCCGATGTTGAAATGCCGATGCCGAAAGAGGCAGACGACCCTCTGACTATTAATGATAGCTTGCATGTGTCCGACAAAACGCCGATAGCGCCCGGCGAGACCAGAACGTTAACATTCGACGCAACCGACGCCAACTGGAAAAACGAAAAACTGGATGGCTTGATTAACGATTCCGACAGCCGGTTAGGCGGATTACTGTTTTTCTACGGCGAAGACGGGACTCGCTTGATTGCCAGCATCTCGGCAGCGGTGCTCCCCCGTTTCAATTGAAATTCCACGCAATTATTTAAAATCGATGAGGCCCATCATGAACACAATCATATCCAAACCAGCAGAATCTCAATCTTCAAGCGCAACACCTTATCTACCTTGGTATTTGAAGGATTTGCACACCTATATCGGCGGCTTTGCTCTGCTGATCTCAATCTATATAGGCATGCGCATGTATCAGGGCGCTAACGCCGTGGCTACCGGATTGGATTCCACCCTGCCCGAATATGCCATTTACTGGATGCGATTGCTTTACGGCGAAGTGATTGCTTTGCTGACGTTTATGGGGTGTCTTTGGACTTATTTATGGACTACGCGTGATCGAGAGCTCGACACACTCAGTCCAAAAGAAGAATTGCGCCGATATTTCACGCTGACCATGTGGATCAGTATTTATACCTTCGCAGTGTACTGGGCAGGCAGTTATTTTGCCGAGCAAGACAACTCCTGGCATCAGGTGGTGATACGCGATACTCCATTTACAGCCAACCACATCGTCGTTTTCTACTTTTGTTTTCCGATGTACATTTTATTGGGCGGTTCAGCCTGGTTATATGCGCGTACCCGTTTGCCGCTATACGCCAAAGAAATATCCCTGCCTTTAACTTTGGCTGTGTTTGGCCCGTTCATGATTCTGGTCAGTGTCGGCTTTAATGAATGGGGACATACCTTCTGGTTTCGTGAAGAGTTTTTTGCGGCGCCGATTCACTGGGGATTCGTCATAGGCGGTTGGTTCTCTTTGGCTGTAGGAGGGATTTTACTTCAAGCCCTCAATCGCATGGCTGTATTACTGGATCAAATTGAGGAGGCGCCTTGATTCGCAAGCAAATCTGTCGAATTCACTATGCCTGGATTGTACTGGGAGTCACTTTTGTCAGTCTGATAAGCACGGCATCGGTTCGCTCCGTATCGGGGATTATCATTCAGCCATTGGAGCAGGAATTTGGCTGGAGCCGTGAACAAATCACTCTAGCCATCTCGATCAACATGCTGTTGTTCGGATTGGCAGGCCCCTTTTTAGGGAGAATGACGGATAGTTTTGGACCAAGAGCCATAGCCATTGCCGCCATGAGCTTGATTTCTCTCGGCGTAACAGGCACTTTGTGGATGACTCAAGCTTGGCATTTCTTTCTGCTTTGGGGAGTAGTCGTCGGTACCGGTTCAGCTGGAACATCAATGGTATTGGCTTCCACTATTGTTAGTCGCTGGTTTCAACAACGCCGAGGTTTGGCATTGGGCATTCTGGGAGCCGCAATGTCGGCAGGACAATTGATCTTTACCCAGCTAATCATGCACCTCAACACCGATTTCGGCTGGCGCGCCGCCACTTTGTTTGCGGCGGTCGTGATCGGCTGCGTCGCACTTCCGCTGGTTTTGTTCCTGATGGTCGACAGTCCTGCACAAAAACGGTTAAAACCCTACGGCGAAACGGGCTTGTCTCCATTGCAGACAAATCCGAGCCCACACCCTATGCAAATTCCATTGCGTAGTTCAGGATTCTGGCTACTGACATTGAGTTTCGGTATCTGTGGCTTGACCACTTCGGGATTAATTCAGACCCACATGATTCCCCATGGGCTTGAACATGGTTTTTCAGGGAATACTATGGCACTCTCATTAGGCGTAATGGGTGCAACCGATATTATCGGCACTATTGCTTCCGGCTGGATTTGCGACCGATTTGGCGCACTCCGCCCGCTGGCTGTTTACTATTTGCTGCGCGGGGCCTCGCTGCTTATCCTGCCTTATATCAACAGCAGGGATGACTTGATGATTTTTTCCGTCATCTACGGACTTAACTGGCTATCCACCGTACCTGCTACATCAATGCTCGCTGCCAATATGTTTGGCAAGCAGAATGTCGGCGTGGTTTTCGGCTGGATATTCTTTGCTCATCAGTTAGGTGCGGCTATTGCCTCTTACGGACCCAGCATTATCCATAGCTTGGCAGGCGATTATGCTATTACATTTACTGTAGCAGGAGCGTTTGCTGTATTAAGTACCGGGCTAGTGCTGTGTATTCGGCCTGATGAAATTAACAAAGCAACAATTGAGCGCCATCCAGAAGCCGGTCAGAAAATATCAACCTTTAATTTTACCTTGCATCATGCCAGCCTCATTGTTGCCGATACTGATGTATCGTTGAGGTTTTATTGCGATATTCTCGGCTTGCAGCAAACCGACAGACCCGACCTGGGCTTTCCAGGCATCTGGTTGCAGTTGGGCGACCAGCAGATTCATTTGCTGCAACTGGAAAACCACGATCCAATAACCGGCCGCCCGGAACATAGCGGGCATGACCGGCATATCGCTTTAAGTGTGCCGGAGCTGTCGCCGGTTCAGGACATACTTGATAAAAGCAGAATTGCCTATACATTAAGCCGACCAGGACGAAACGCGTTGTTTTGTCGTGACCCGGACGGAAATGCGCTGGAGATTCTTCAGCTTATAAAATAATAGATAGTGAATATTCGTATAGTATTTACTACAATCGACCTCCCACCATTCACTGGAGTAACCTTCATGTCACTGACCATGTACCAAGCATCTATCCCCGGTTTTTTGCGTATGTTAGGGAATTTATCCGCAATACTCGACAAAGCTGCCGCCCATGCCGAAGCGAAAAAAATTGATCCCGCTATTTTTGTTAACGCTCGCTTAGCGCCGGATATGTTTCCGCTTAGCCGACAAGTGCAAATTGCAACCGATATGGTCAAAGGTTGCGCGGCCCGCTTGGCAGACATCGAAGTACCCCGTTATGAAGATAACGAAACCAGTTTTGCCGATTTGCAAGCGCGTATCGCCAAGACGGTAGCGTTTATACAGAGCGTAAGCGCGTCGCAAATCGACGACAGTGAAGACCGCCAAATTACCCTGAAATTCGGCAGCAGAGAACTCAGTTTTTTAGGCCAGGCTTACTTGCTTGATTTTGTGCTGCCCAATTTCCATTTTCACCTCACCAGCACTTACGCCATACTGCGCCATAATGGCGTGGAAATAGGAAAAATGGATTATGTAGGCCATTACTAATGATGTGAATTCTAAGCGGGCAACCGATTTGCTAATAGAGAACTGGTTATAGCCGGGGTTTGTTATAATCAACCATTGATTATTTTTTGCCCTGATCTTTACATACATGACCACAACCCCTGACATCACCATCATTGGCGGCGGCATTATCGGCCTGCTAACTGCCCGCGAGTTTATTAAAGCCGGCGCTACCGTTGCGATTATTGAAAAAAATGAACTGGGGCAGGAATCCTCCTGGGCGGGCGGCGGTATTTTGCTGCCGCTCTATCCGTGGCGACAGCCGGATGCGATCACCCGTTTGGTGATACAAAGCCTTAAGCTGTATCCGACGCTGGCCTCGCAACTGACCGCCGAAGCCCTGATAGATCCGGAATGGACTCCTTGCGGATTGCTGATCGCTAAAAATCCCGACATTGCTGCAGCCGTTAACTGGTGCGATGCTAACGGCATTTTATACCGCCCCGCCGGTGACGATTTTTTTAACATGCTTAATACAATCCCAGACCAGCCGCTTTGGCTGCCCGAGATTGCCCAAGCGCGCAATCCCCGTTTGGTTAAGTCACTAAAACAAGACCTGATCAATAAAGGCGTTACGCTGATAGAGCATTGCGAATTAACAGCGGTTGCCTTCGATCAAAACCGCATTGCGGCGATCGATACCACGTCCGGCCAATTCGCCGTCAACCAGTTGATTGTTGCTGCCGGCGCCTGGACGGGGCAGTTGTTCCGGCAGTTTTTTTCGGCCGCTGCCGGTGATGCGCCGAAAATCGCTCCGGTTAAGGGCCAAATGCTGTTATTTGACGCACAGCCGGAAACGTTGAGCTACATGGTTCTGGATGGCGACCAGTACCTGATCCCGCGGCGTGACGGAAAAATACTGGCAGGCAGTACGGTAGAACAGGATGATTTCAACAAGACAACCTCAACACAAGCGCGAGACCGGCTGCACGACTTCGCATTAAATTTGTTGCCGCCGCTTGGAGAATTCCCCGTCGTTAAGCACTGGGCTGGGCTAAGGCCGGGAACCGAGCGCGGTATACCGTATATCGACAAGCATCCCGAGATTGGCAATTTATACATTAACGCCGGTCATTTCAGGAACGGTCTCGCGATGGGGCCTGCATCGGCGCAACTGATGGTCGATCTTGTTTTGCAGCGGTCTACTGCAATTGCGCCAGAGCCTTATCAATTAAACAGCGAACATTGATTTTAATGGGCGACCGGCCGGTCGCCCCTACACGGTCACACCAATGAATCTTTATCCCTTACTACGCCCTTTATTATTTTCCCTGGATCCTGAAACCGCTCACGAAGTGACGCTTAAACTGCTGAAGGCGGCTTATATTTCGGGCTTATCAAAATTAGTCTATCCGAAAATTGACGATAAACCTGTCAATGTCATGGGGCTGAACTTTAAAAACCCGGTCGGCCTTGCCGCAGGTCTGGATAAAAACGGGGATTATATTAATGCACTGGCCGCATTGGGTTTCGGCTTTGTAGAAATAGGCACGGTAACGCCGCGCCCGCAACCCGGCAATCCTAAGCCGCGCTTGTTCAGGCTGCCTGAGCACCAGGCGATCATCAACCGCATGGGCTTTAACAACCTGGGCATAGACCACCTGCTGGATCAGGTTAAACAAAGCCGTTACACCGGCATTCTGGGCATCAATATCGGCAAGAATTTCGACACGCCGATTGAGAATGCGGCGGACGATTATTTGATCGGTCTGCGCAAGGCTTACACATCTGCCAGCTATATCACCATTAACATTTCTTCACCGAATACCAAAAACCTACGCCAGTTACAACAGGGCGATGAAATCAAAAGCCTGATTGCCGCATTAAAAGAAGAACAGCTGAAACTGCAACAGCAATACGGCAACTACGTACCTTTGGCCTTGAAAATAGCGCCCGACCTGAACGCCGATGAAGTCAGCCATATTGCCAAGCTACTGCTGGAATTTGAAATTGACGGCGTGATTGCGACCAACACCACGATCGCCAGAGACAAGATTGCAGGCCATCCGCTTGCTGATGAAGCGGGCGGTTTAAGCGGCGCGCCGGTTAAGGAGCAATCGACATTTGTTGTGAGGAGTTTGGCGGCCGAACTGAACGGCAAGATTCCGATTATTGCGGCAGGCGGAGTGTTATGCGCCGCCGATGCGCAGGAAAAATTAGCGGCAGGAGCGAGTCTGGTGCAGATATACAGCGGCCTTATTTATCGCGGGCCGCAGCTGATCGAGGATATTGTTAAGAGCCTATGATCGAAAAAAGGCGATGACCAAAACTGCAGGGAAACTTAAATATTATTTTTCCTTCAGCAAATCCCGGATTTCGGTCAATAACTGCTCTTCCCTGGAAGGCTCTGGGGCCGCTGTAGGCGCCGGGGTTTCTTTTTTCTTTAGGCTATTGATGAACTTTACTGCCATGAAAATAACAAAGGCAATAATCGTAAAATCAACCAAAGCTTGAATGAAATTGCCGTAGTTAAGGGTCACGGCAGGCTCGTTTCCAGCGGCTTCCTTTAGGGTAAAGGCCAGCTTGGTAAAGTCTACGCCGCCAATTAACACGCCAATCGGCGGCATGACTACATCGGCAACAAGGGAGGAGATAATCTTGCCGAAAGCCGCTCCGACTATGATGCCCACAGCCATGTCAACCGCATTGCCCTTGACGGCAAATTCTTTGAATTCTTGTAATATGTCCATCATCCTTCTCCTTCATTTTTGGCTGCATCCGCTCGCCGCCAGGTAGGAAACCTGGGACAAGCGGATGGACAGTTCCGGGTTATAGCTCCCGTACGCGCTCTTCTGTAACCTTATTTTTTAGGTCCCTGCATCTTTTGCTGGCGGTGCTCCATCATTTGGGAATGATGCGATTTCATCAGCTCCAATTGTTGCTTTTTTAACTCCTCTTTTTTTGCGGGATCCTTCTCTGACAAAATCTGGTTCGACAGGTCATGCATCTGCAGCATGTGTTCCTGCATGGAGCGCATATGCTCGGTTCTTTGCTCTTCAGTCATGCCGCCCATCATGCCCATGCCCTGATGCATGCCCATTTCTTTCATCGGCGCATCGGCTTTTTGCGGTTCTGCGGCGAAACTCATCATGCTTATGGGCAGCAACAGTAACAGGGCGGCAGTTGATTTATATAAATGTTTCATCGGGATCACCTTTTGTTGGGTAGATTAGGTTGAGAGCCAATTGTATGTGCAAAATCCAAGTTCTGCAGAAGAAAAAAGCTTGTCCTTGGCGGGCGGACAAATAACAGCGGTCATTTTAGATTTATTTGCTTGCATTTCAATAAGCTAAAACACCTAGGGGGCTGTCTTAACAAAATAAAACGGGGCAGTATTTAGTTTTTTGTAATCGCATCTTTAGCTACATAGTCATCCCTGAAAAAAGCGCCCCAACAATGCTTACAGATGCCGCGACTCTGTTCTCAGCTAACCACAAGCCTTTAAGCGGAACCCGTTTCAGCGAATAGCGTTTTCTGGGTCTCCATCCGC
>Ga0208789_1000413_pt1 | contig 42030 bp, 40 predicted proteins | sample Methanotroph_Enr_FD_187368 | JGI IMG/M metagenome (GOLD analysis project Ga0208789, IMG submission 187368) | Enriched soil microbial communities from Old Woman Creek wetland in Ohio, USA - Methanotroph_Enrichment_5 (SPAdes) (version 2) | ecosystem: Environmental > Terrestrial > Soil > Wetlands...
AGGAAAGTGAAAAGTCCGGTGCCTACTGGCGCAGTTTGCACGTGGGACGGGATTTGCATGCCGGTGACGTGTTGCGAGCCGAGGACATCCAGATAGTGCGGCCCAATGACGGTTTGCATCCCAGGCATCTTGAATCCGTAATTGGACTCAAAGTGACTCAGGACATCTCTGCCGGAAAGCCGCTAACTTGGAACGATTTTAAGGCCTGATAATGACGATGCCTCTCCCACAAGACCTTCCCTCGCTTCGCCACGATCCGCGGCTGCAGGTACTGTTTAAAAGTTCGGTGCCGCCGGTAGTGGTTTTCCCGGTTTCGCATGCGGTCGGCATCAGCGTAATCCGTACCTTGGAAGACGCCGGTATGCCGATTCTGGCGTTGGACTTCAAGCCGCAGGCGGCAGGTTTGTTCTCGAATCGCGCCACGCCGCTGTTGATGCCGGACATGTATGCCGATCCGCAGACCTTTGAAACTTTCATGCTGGAGCTTGGTTCCTGTTTTGAACAGCGGCCGGTGTTGTTCCTTGTGGATGATGAAGACCTGTTTCTCTCCCTTAAGCATCAGGAGGCTTGGGAGAAGGTTTATCGCTTGCCGCTGTCGCCGTGGCCGATCGTCAATGATATTGTCGACAAAGGACGCATGTATCGAAAGTTGCAGGGATTGGATTGGAGGCACTGTCCGCGGACTTGGTTCGCCGCTGACCTTGAAGAGTTGTGCGCGCAACGCGAAGAAATCAGTTTTCCCTGTATCGTCAAGCCCACTTTTTCTACTGCCTTTCGTCAGACCTTTGGTGTCAAGGCTAAACGTTTCGATACGTTCGATGAAATGGAGTCTTTTGCGCGCCAAGTATTTGCGACAGGCATTGAGTTTGTCGTGCAGGAATTTATTCCTGGACCTGAAGAAAATCTGGTTACTTACGCTGCTTATTCCAACGAACAGGGTGAAGTATTGTCCAGCTTTACCGGTCGCAAGGTGCATCAGTTCCCACCGGATTTCGGTACTTGCCGTTTGGGCGAAAGTATTCAGGATCCTGAGCTGGAGCGTGTCGGCCGCGAGTACTTGAAGATTCTGAATTACCGCGGCATTTCTCTCACCGAGTTCAAGCGGACTCCGGATGGCAGCTATAAAGTCATCGAACTGAATCCGAGACCAGGTGACTGGCCAGAGCGCCTTGCGCAGTTATGTGGTGCCAATTTGGTGCTGACGGCTTACCGCGATACTTTGGGTGAAGTAGTCGTACCTCATGCCATTACACGTTACGGCGTTAAGTGGGCTAACTTGCCTGAGGATTTTTATTATTGCGTGCGTGGTTACCGGTTACTCGGTTACCCGGAAGCGCATCGCGGCTTGTGGGGTTGGCTGAGCGATTTGCGCGGGCTTAACAGCGATGCTTTTTTCAGTTGGCGCGATCCGATGCCGTTTTGGGTGCGCTTGAAGGGCATGGTGCGCGAATTCCGCGCGCGCGAACGACAAGCAGATTGAAAACGCTTTTTCTAACTGTCGCCGGTCCTAGCGAGGGACTGGGGCATTTGTTGCGCTGTCGTGTCCTCGTGCTGGAAATGGCCAGAAGGGGCTGGACGCCCGAACTGCTGTTCGTGGGGCCGCCCGCTGTCCTGCGCCGATGGGATTGGCCCGACGCAATTACGCTCACCTGTCTGGGCGAATCTCCAAGCGATGATGCCGTACATGCCATTCTGGCGCAGAAATTTGTTGATGCTGATGTGGACTGGGTGATCATTGATGGGTACCGCTTCCGGGGTGCTTCATGGAAAACACAAGTCAACGAGGCATGCGCACGCTTGTTGATGCTGGATGACATTGGCGATCAAGTGTTCACAGCGGATGCCATACTCAACCAAAACGGCACCGATCCGGATTTCTACGCGGTACGCGGTATAAGTGCGGAACATTGGCTGTTGGGTTCGCAATATACCTTGATTGAACCGGAATACATCGCACCGAATGACAAGTTGGTTAATACAGACTTGGAAAAGGTGTTGGTGGTTTTCGGCGGTGCCGACCGGCGTCAGATGACAGTCAAATCGGTTGCTACGCTGCTCGCACTCGAACCGCCTTTACAGCTGGACGTGGTATTGGGGCCGTATTCGACTTGGGTCGATCCGCCACCCGATCGACCGGGGTTGGTGTTTCATCGGGCACCGGCAGGATTGGCACCGCTGATGCACCAGGCGGACTTGATCGTTACCGCAGCCGGGTCGACTGCTTGGCAAGCATGTGCAGCGGGATGCCCCAGCGTGGTGGTGCAGACGGTGGATAATCAGGCGCAAATCGTGGCGAGCTTGCGGGCGTCAAAGGCCGCATGGGTTGCCGATGCTAACATGCTGGATAGCGAATTGCCGCGCGCCATCGAAGAGTTGCGTGCGGTGGAGGCGCGTGCGGCACTGGTACAGCGCGCTCGGAATCTAGTGGACGGTGCCGGTGCCGCACGTGTGATCGAAGCTTTAATAGCATGGTGAAGAGGATAAAGAAAAGATGAGTCGGATATTGGTAGTGACTCCAAACATGAGCGATGCGGTGCTTGGTTGTGGCGGTATGCTGGCCAAGCGGATCGCTGCGGGCGACGAAGTGAGAATGATGATTCTTAGCGACGGCCTGACCTCGCGCGCTCGTTCGCTGGAGCTGGGTTTGCAGGCCATTGATCTTGATATTCTGGAGGAGCAGGGGCGGTCGGCGCTGTCGATCTTGGGTATCCATAGCGTAGAATTTTTCCGCCTGCCGGACAACCGGCTTGATCAGATTCCTCTGCTCGATCTCGTCAAGACGATTGAAGCCACGAAAACCCGCTTCCAGCCGGATGTGGTTTACACCACCAGCGACTGCGATTTGGGCATCGATCAGAAGCGAACCAGTCTGGCGGTAGTAACGGCATTCCGACCTCAGCCGGGAGATAATCTGACTACCTTGTACGGTTTTGAGGTGAGTTCTTCGACCGAATGGAATTTCTGCGAGCAGGATCGCATCTTTCTTCCAGATACCTTCGTTGATATCAGCGCCACGCTGGACTGTAAACTACAGGCATTCCAGGCGCTGACACTGGAACAGCGTCCCGCCAACCATGCGCGTTCCGTCGACGCCGTGCTTGACCGCGCTCGTCTGCGCGGCTGCCATGTCGGCATGGAGGCGGCAGAGGCTTTCATATTGTTGCGCGCGGTGCGCAAAATTGGCTAAGGTGAACACCATATGAGTATTTCCATACCTCGTTGTATATTGGCTGTTGTCGCTCATCCTGATGATGAAGTGCTCGGCTGTGGTGGTACCCTTGCCGCGTGGGCACGGTCCGGTGCACAAACTCATGTGCTGTGCTTAGCTGATGGTGAGACTGCCCGCTATCAGGACAGAACTGTTCCTGAGGCGATGGCGCGCATCAGCGCACGGCATGAGGCGGCGCACAAGGCGGCCGAGATTCTCGGTCTGAGTTCGATTCGGTTTCTCGATCTACCGGACAACCGTTTGGATGGGATCGATTTGCTCGATGTGATTCGGCCTATTGAGGCTCTGATTCGGGAGATTGCCCCCGACACTGTGTATACGCACCACGGCGGTGATTTAAATCTGGATCATCGCATCGCTCACCAAGCCGTGACTACTGCGTGTCGTCCATTGCCGGGATTTCCGGTGCGCCGGATTTATGCCTTCGAGACACCATCCAGCACTGATTGGGCGACCGAGGCTCACGGGCCGGTGTTTCGGCCAAACCTGTTCGTCGACATCGCTGATACTCTTGAACACAAGATTGCCTCATTGGTCGCCTATGACAAGGAGATGCATCCATTTCCTCATCCTCGCTCTCTTGAGGGTGTGAGTGTGCTGGCTCGCCAGCGAGGCGCTTCTGTCGGTGTGTCTGCAGCCGAGGCTTTCATGCTGGTACGGGAGCTGTACGTGGATGAATTGCAGGCACCGTGAATATAATGGCTGCGCATCTTCGGTTTTTTAAATCTCCTCATTCCTTAATGAATCAACTTAAATAAAAATTTTGGCAAACGGATGCATCGATACCTTATTACAACTGCCAATGAAAGCTCCTGGAAATTTGATCGCCCCGTGTTGTTTCTCGGCGAATGGTGCCGACTTTATGGGCGAAAACATATCTGGTCTGAAATGGATGCGATGATTGCAGAACCCTATGGTATTCAGAAAGAGGAGAAAGAGCGCGATATTGTTTATGTTCAAGCGCTCGCCAGTCAATTACTAGTTGAATTAAGTGTAGCGCTTAATTCGTTGCATAACACTCGACATGACACACGTTACTGGAATATTGTGATTGGCCACTGGCTGCAACGTTATGTCGCTGTAGTATTCAACCGATATCGCACACTCGAACAGGCACTTGACCAATACGATATTTCCGGATCGACTGTTTTTTCTTCCGATGATTATTGCCTGGCTACTTCCGATTCCGACACTTTTGTACGTGCCTGCCATGATGATGTCTGGAATCATGTCCTGTACTCGAATATCTTGAGTTTTATGGGGCGTTTGACAGTCGATATAGATAATGATGTGTTAAAAGAGAGGCATGGTTTTGCGGTAGATAGTCACACAACTCCAGCACGCAGAGGCGGATTCATCCTGAAGCTTGCGAGCAACATCCTGCCTAAATTGATCAGGAATCGTGACGCGGTTATCAGCGGGTGCGCATTGCCGCTAAAAGAGGAATTTAAATTACAGCTAAGCTTTGGGCAATGTCCTCAATTATGGCGCACCCCACCGCTGAAGGCGGCCAAACTGGATGTTGAGAAGCGTCGAAGATTGAGCCTTAATGCAGAAAATCACCAGGGATTCGAACGTTTCGTTCGTGATCAATTGGCTGAAGTCATTCCGATCTGCTATCTGGAAGGGTATGCACAGCTAGCTCAAGACGTTAAAGACTTGCCATGGCCGGCAAGACCGAAATTTATCTTTACATCAACGCGCTTTGGTGCGGATGAAATGTTCAAGGCATGGACTGCTGCAAAAGTCGAGGAAGGTGTCCCCTATTATGTAGGACAGCATGGCAATAATTACGGAACGCATCTCTATGCGGGAAATGCGCAGTGGCCGGAGCGCATAAGTGCGGATAAGTTTTTTTCCTGGGGATGGTCGGAGGAAGGCACTAATGTTTGTCCCGCTATCATCTTTAAGCAGGTGAATCGCAAAGCGGCGCAATTCAATCCTGCAGGCGGGCTTTTGTTAATTGAGAGATGCAATCCGCCGGCTATCTGGCCTTGGGATAGATATTTTGAGTTCGTTAGTTATCAGGAAGACCAATTTCGTTTTGTAGAAGGGCTGTCCGATAGGGTTCGTTCAATGTTGACGGTTAGGCTGCATTATGAACATCAGTTTTATGATTGGTTTGAAGACCAGCGATGGCATGATCGCAGTCCGCTCACAAAAATCGACAAAGGTGCGACCCGTCTCAGTAACTTGATTTCTGAAAGTCGTATTGTGGTGCATTCTTATGATTCCACGGGGATTCTTGAAACACTCGTTTCCAACATCCCTACGCTGTGTTTTTTCCAGGAAGGGTTGGATCAACTTTCGGCTAGCGCCAAACCGCATTATGAATTGCTGAAAAACGCGGGCATACTGGTTGAAACGCCTGCTCAGGCTGCCGAAATGATTGAAAGGCATTGGGATAATATTGATATGTGGTGGAGCAGCGAGCACGTGCAAAATGCCCGTAAGGCGTTCTGTACGGAGTATGCAAAGATGGATAAATATCCAATTGCTTTGATAAAACAATTACTGTCAGGCGATTAATCTTTAGATATGAGAGCTATGAAGAACAGCATGGAAACAAAAAAACAAATTTGGCTTTACAGGTTGCGTTGATTTTTTTATGAAGCTTACCATCACTCTTACACTCAAGGGGCGCGAGCCATTTACTTACCGCTGGATGCAGTATATGAATGAAATGCGTTGTCCTTACAAGATACTGATTGCCGATGGCGGCGATGACCCTGTTCTTGAAGAGCATTTGCGGCACTCCGATAGTTACCCCAACCTTGATTACGAGTACATTCGGTATCCCTTTGATGCCAGCTTGGATGATTTTTATCGAAAACTTGAAAATGTCATTTCGCGTGTCCGGACTGAGTACATTCTCCAGGCGGATAACGATGACTTTTATCTATTGGACCGCATTCCAGAGATAATTGCCTTTCTGGATAACAACTCTGATTACGTTGCAGCACGTGGCCAGTTAGTTAATTTTGAGGTTTTTAATTCATCTGGGTCATCCAAAGGACAGGTTCAGGGTGCATATTACAAGGCTATCCCCGTTGAAGCTCCTTCATTGGATGGTGATTGTGCCTTGCAACGCACAGAAAACTTGTGCCATGATATGAGCAAGTATGATTATTATAGTAACTGGTATTCAATAGTCAGCACGCAGGTACTACAAGGAATATGGCGGGATTTAATTACTCTGCCTATCAAGGAAGTGATTGTTTTAGAAATTTTGTCTCATGTCATGCTGGTAAATAAGGGGAAGCTGAAAGTTTTTCCATATCCATTTTATTTAAGGCAGGCAAATACATCAGTTTTTGGAGATACTCTGGTTGTTGGGAATGAGTTTCTTGAGCGTTGCATCGTTAACAACGCGTTTTCGGAATTTGTTATGGCTGTTGAGCAATTTATTAAGCCCGCGAGTACAGGCGACAGGAAGAGAATTCTAAGTGCGATAGCTGGATGGCTGGAGACTTTTGTTGTGAATATTCATCGCGCTCGTCAGCGTCGTTTAAGTTTTACCTATCGTTTAGCCGCTTTGACTAGGCGTGTTCCTGTGTTTGGGTATTGGGTTGAGGCCGCTTATATCAGCCTTGCACATCTAGCATTCCCGGCCCGGAAAGGTCAACGCTTGCGGCGGATTAAGGAAATTGAGCCCTTTGCCCTTGTTAGCAAGTAGCTTAAGGACATTACTATAAAATTATGACTAAACGTGTGGTGATTATTGGCGGGGGGATTCTTGGTCTCGCTACCGCTTTACGAATTCTCGAATTTCGTCCAGCTACAAAGCTCGTGTTGATCGAAAAAGAACAGCAATTGGCACAACACCAGACAGGGCACAACAGCGGAGTGATTCACTCGGGCCTTTATTACAAACCAGGCTCGCTGAAAGCCGTTAATTGCCGAAATGGGTATTTGCAACTTCTTAAATTTTGCCGTAGCGAAAATGTCCCGTTTGAGATATGCGGGAAGATAGTGGTCGCAACTTCCGAGAGAGAATTGCCAAGATTGGATGAGCTTCATCGACGTGGTGTGGCTAATGGACTTGGCGGCCTCAGATTTTTGCAGTCGAACGAAATTCGCGAAATTGAACCCCATTGTCTAGGCATTCGAGGACTGTTTGTGCCTCAGACTGGTATCGTCGATTACGTTGCGGTCGCAAAAAAGTATGCTGAAAAGCTTACCGGAATGGGCGCTGAAATTGTTCTTGGCGAGCGTGTTGTTGATATTCGGCGGCAAGGCAGTCAGGTCGAGGTGATTGGTCAATCGCAAAGTTGGGTGTCAGAGGCGGCTGTGGTATGTGCAGGGCTGCAATCTGACCGATTGGCGCGCAAAACCGAGCCGGATCTGCCGCTTCGCATCCTGCCGTTTCGTGGTGAGTATTTTCAACTTAAGGCGTCGGCCCCCCATCTTGTGAATCACCTCATTTATCCGGTACCAGATCCGGCGTTTCCATTTTTAGGCGTGCATTTTACCCGCATGATTGGCGGTGGTGTGGAATGTGGTCCTAATGCGGTGTTTGCCTTCGGCCGTGAAGCCTATCGTAAAACTGACTTCAATTTACATGATACTTGGGAGTCGCTTACTTGGCCCGGACTTCACAAAGTGGCCGCAAAGTACTGGCGAAATGGACTGAGTGAGTATCACAGATCCATCAGCAAGCAGGAGTTCGTTAAGTCGCTGCAGAATCTTATCCCAGAGATTCAATCGGAGCACCTGGAAGCGGGTGGCGCTGGTATCCGGGCTCAGGCTTGTGATCGCGAGGGCAATTTGCTGGATGACTTTGATTTTCGCATGGATGGAAATGTGATCCATGTATGCAATGCACCTTCACCCGCTGCAACATCTTCATTGGCGATCGGCCAGACCATTGCTGATAAAGTGTTATCACTCTTAACCTGATTTACAGGCGCCATGAAAATTACTTCTACGCCCCTTAAAGGGCTTCTTGTCATTGAACCGCGCTGTTTTCAGGATGAGCGCGGTTTTTTTCTTGAAACCTATCAAGGGCTGAGATACCGCGAAGCGGGCATCCTTGATGAATTTGTGCAAGATAATCAATCCCGCTCGGTTAAAGGCGTGTTACGGGGGATGCACTTTCAGGTGAAACGCCCGCAGGCCCAGATTGTTACCGTCATGCGAGGTCGAATTTTCGACGTGGGTGTGGATTTGCGGCCTACTTCCGCTACCTTTGGCCAGTGGTATGGTGTCGAGCTAAGCGATGCCGGTCCACGGCAAATCTATATGTCCCCCGGTTTTGCCCATGGTTTTTGCGTGCTGAGTGACTGGGCCGATCTGCACTACAAAGTCAGCCGAAATTATGATGCCCAAGACGAGGGCGGTTTGCTTTGGAACGATCCTGATTTGGACATTCAATGGCCGCTGTCCGCCCCAGCAGTCACGCAGCGTGATTCAGTCTATCCACGGTTAATAGATTTGTCGCCGGGGCAGTTGCCGCATGAGCCATCTGACGAGATTAAAAAACAATAATGACGGTTTTAGACAATATTAATGGCAAAATAGTTGCCGTTACGGGGGCAAGCGGTTACATCGGTTCTGCTCTTGTTGATGCCCTGGCAAAATATTCAGCAAAAATCCTGGGGGTTAGCCGTAAGGAATTGGTCCCAAGACCAGGTATGCGGACTATGCAAGCAGATATCGGTACTCTTGACTGCTGGCTTGAAATTGTCGAGGAGGCTGACGTTATATTTCACTTGGCTGGAAATACCAGTGTTTATGCAGCAGCCAAGAATCCAGCAGAAAGTCTGAATTCAACACTCCTGCCAATAAATCACCTTGTTAGAGCGGCTCAGGAACTTGGACGTCAACCAAGAGTAATTTTTGCCTCTACCGCCACAGTGTATGGCTTGACGGAGCAGCTTCCCGTTGCAGAAACAACCAAGCCAGATCCGATTACAGTTTATGACCTGCACAAACTCTTTGCCGAGCAACAATTAGCCTTGGCGACACGGAAAGGGATTTTAGAAAGTGTCTCATTAAGGCTTGCAAATGTGTATGGCCCTAGTTCCAGTATTAGTTCTGCTGATGATCGGGGTATCTTAAATAGAGTCACGGCAATGGCGATGCAGGGAAAGGATCTCACGCTTTACGGCGACGGCAATTATTTGCGTGATTATATCTATATCGATGATGTCGTAAATGCGTTCTTGCTCGCAGGTGTCACTCCAAAACTAGGGGGGGTAGAGTTTAACGTTGCAAGTGGAACCGGCACTACCGTAAAACAAGCTTTCGAATTAGTTGCGGATCAAGCTGCAAGGGAGACTGGACAGCGGGTTAGTTTTGGTTGTGCTCCCTGGCCATCCGATGCGGACCCGATTGAATTTAGAAATTTTGTAGCATCGAATGCTAGTTTGGTTTCGGCTACAGGATGGCGAAGTGATATTACCCTTGATGAAGGGATAAAGTGTTCGATAGCTGAATATCGGAAAAGAAAACACTCATGATTCTGTGCTATTACTTGGCCGATGTGCACAGATTATTTTAATTATTTAGGTGTAAAAAATGTTTTTGTCCGTTGATGCAGTCAAAATAATAAAACTCCCGCACTATTTTGAAGAAAATGGCGATCTTGTAGTGATGGAAGGTTTAATTAATGTGCCGTTTGCCATTGCTCGAGTGTTCGTGGTACGGGCTCCTGAAAATGCTATCCGCGGACAACACGCCCACCGGGCATGTACTCAGTTTTTGACTTGTCCTAGAGGGGTTGTTGAGGTGCAGTGCACTGACGGCGAACAGACGGCTGACTTTGTGCTTGATCATCCCAATATCGGGCTGCTGTTGCCGCCTAGCATTTGGTCTCAACAGACCTACAAGGCGCAGGAATCTGCGCTAACCGTGTTATGTGACCGGCCCTACGAAGCGGATGACTACATTCGTGACTATCCGGATTATTTGGCCTATCGCCATGCGCAAAATTGTGCGAAGTAAGTTTCGCAGGAGAATACCAGAATGAAAATTGTTGTTACAGGAGCTATTGGTCATATCGGTTCCTATGTGATACGTGACTTGGCCGTGCAGTTTCCAGGTGCCGAGATTGTCATGATTGACAATATGATGACACAGCGCTTACCTTCATTATTTAATTTGCCCGTGCTGGGTAGATATCGCTTCATTGAGGGGGATGTCACGACCTTAGATCTTCGTCCCGTGTTGCAGGATGCTCACGCCGTAATTCATCTGGCGGCTATTACCGATGCCGCTGGCAGTTTTGACAAGGCGGCCTTGGTCGAAGCGAATAACTATCAGGCTACAGTGAAGGTGGCGGAGGCCTGTTTGGAGAGCGGTACGCGCTTGATTGCGTTATCTTCCACCAGCGTCTACGGCACGCAAAATGAAGTGGTTGCCGAGGACTGCTCTCCCGATGAGTTGAAACCGCAAAGCCCTTATGCCATTACCAAGTTGAAAGAAGAACAGTTGATCGCGCAGCTTTGTGCGGAGAAAGGCCTTAAAGCCATATCATGTCGCTTTGGCACCATATTTGGAGCTTCTCCAGGCATGCGGTTTCATACGGCGGTCAATAAATTTTGCTGGCAAGCAGCGATGGGCCAGCCAATCACGGTGTGGAGTACCGCGTATGACCAAAAGCGTCCCTACCTCGATCTTATTGATGCTTCGCGAGCCTTCGCATTTATCATCCGCAAAGACCTCTTTGACGGTCGGATTTACAATGTGCTGACGCATAATATTACTGTGCGTCAGGTTGTGGACTCGATTCGAGAGTTTGTACCTGACCTGCAGGTAACCTTCGTTGATAATCAGATCATGAATCAACTCTCATATGAAGTCTCGTGTGAGAGGTTCTTGTCGGAAGGCTTTGCCTTTGCAGGAGATTTGCGACGAGGAATCGGAGAGACAATTGGGTTGTTGCGGCAAGCGAATCGATAAGAGTACGAAAAAAATCTGTTCGTCGGTGAACCAGATTATAGCTGCGGACTGTTACGCTATCGATTTCTAGTATGGCAAGCTGATGGTGTACTGCCCTGAGGCTGCGCCCTGCGCCCTGCGTCATTTTCGATTACTTGATTGAGTTCGCAGGACTTAAAAAATAAGCTGTCCCGAAGAAGCTGCTTGGAGTGGGGATTTGTCACAGTCTCGCAGTTAGAGCAATTTATCCAGCATTGCAAGCAACTCTGCTACGTAAGGTGTATGCGATTGGCGTTGGACAAATAATTATATTGATAACATTTATATGGAGTACTAATGACTAATTGTCGTGTTTGCAATGATCCCATTAAACCGTTTATGAGCTTTGGTCAGATGCCAATAGCCAATGGTTTCTTGAAACAAGAAGAGTTTGCCGATGAATATTTCTTTGAGATGGAAGTCGCTTTCTGTGAGCGCTGCGGCACTTTCCAGCTGGTCGAACAGCCGGACGCAAAGCGCATGTTCCACGAGAACTATGCCTTCTTCTCAAGTCTCTCAAAACATATGCAGACGCATTTCAAGGCTTATGCAGAGCTTGTCATTGAAAGAGTTTTCACGGGGCGCGCGGATCCTTTTGTAGTTGAACTAGGCAGCAATGATGGCATTATGTTGCGCCATTTCAAGGATGCCGGTTATCGTCATTTGGGTATCGAACCTTCGGAAAATGTGGCGGATGTGGCTCGTTCACAAGGAATTCAGACCTTATCCGAATTCTTTAATCTTGAGTTAGCCGAGCGCCTCGTGGCTGAACATGGGCACGCAGACGCAGTGATTTGCGCGAATGTGATGTGTCATATCCCCGATATAAATGGCGTCGCTGCGGGTATGGCGAGACTGCTGAAATCGGATGGGGTTTTGATGTTTGAGGACCCTTACTTGGGGGATATGATTGCTAAGACTTCCTATGACCAGATTTACGATGAGCATGTTTTTATATTTTCGGCGACTTCTGTTGCTTGGGCCTTTGGTCAGCACGGATTGGAGTTGATTGATGTATTGCCTCAGGTAACCCATGGCGGGTCGATGCGTTATGTCCTGGCACCTAAAGGTAGCCATGCTGTATCACCCAATGTAGCTGCATTACTGGAGAAGGAGCGCAGCCAAGGCTTGCATCAGGCCAAGACCTACGAGCAGTTCAAGCGTAACTGTGAAACTTCGCGGGAAGCACTCGTTGGTTTACTGGAGAACTTGAGCAGTGAAGGTAAGCGCGTGGTGGGTTATGGAGCAACATCAAAGAGCACGACAGTCTTAAATTATTGCGGTATTCGTCCGGAACATATCGAGTTTATTTCGGATACCACTCCCATCAAGCAGGGCAAGTTTTCGCCTGGAGTTCATATACCTGTAAAGCCCTATGAGGACTTCAAACAGAATCCGCCAGATTATGCCCTGTTGTTTGCATGGAATCATTCGGCTGAGATTTTTGAGAAAGAGGGAGCGTTCCGGGCAGGCGGCGGAAAGTGGATCACTTTTGTGCCTGAGGTAGGGATTTTGGAATGATTCCTTGCGCAAACCCTTTGGCCCAATACCAAAGCCATCGAGATGAGATTCTTGAAGCTGTCAGGTGCGTCCTTGACGGTGGTCATTATGTGCTCGGTCCGGAAGTTGAGAAATTGGAGCAGGATTTTGCGGCGTACTGCGGCGTGAGCCACGGTATCGGTGTGAACAGTGGAACTGATGCATTGATACTGACGCTGAGGGCTCTGGATATTGGGCCGGGCGATGAAGTGATTACGGTTTCGCACACCGCGTTAGCCACGGTAGCGGCGATTATTGCCACTGGCGCGACACCTGTTTTGGTGGATGTCGATCCCGTTTACTACACCATGGATCCCGAATGCTTGCGCCTTGCCGTCACGGCTAAAACAAAAGCGGTTGTTCCCGTACACCTTTACGGGCAGTGCGCAGATATGGATGCTATTTTGGCGATTGCCCGCGAACATCGTTTAGCGGTCATTGAGGATTGCGCTCAGGCGACCGGTGCGGTTTACCGTGGGAAACGTGTTGGCAGCATGGCTGATGCGGCTTGTTTTAGTTTTTACCCTACCAAAAATTTAGGGGCAATCGGCGACGGCGGCATGGTGGTGACGGGTGATAATACTCTTGCTCTGCGTGTGCGTCGCTTGCGGCAGTATGGATGGAACGAAAGCCGTACCACTGTTGAGGCGGGACTCAATTCGCGACTTGATGAGGTTCAAGCCGCTATTCTCAATGTAAAGCTGAAGTATTTGGATGAGGATAACAACAAGCGACGAGAACTGGCACAAGTGTATGAAAAGAGCCTAGCCGAGCATGCTTTTGCACTTCCTGAAGTAAGGCCCGATACGAGCCATGTTTATCACTTATACGTGATAGCCGTTTTGGAGCGGGATGAGCTTATGAAAAAATTACTTGAAGTTGGGGTTTCTGCGGGCATTCATTATCGAGTATCCGCTCATCTGCATGAGGGCTACGATAGCCGTTGTCGTTTGCCGGAGGCAGGATTACCGGTAACCGAAAAGTTGGTTGGGAAGATTTTGAGTTTACCGATGTATCCTGAATTATCAATTGAGCGGGCGAAAGAAGTCGCCTCTAAAATAATAAGTTGCCAGCGGATATCACAATGATTTTGGAGGAGTCGTTTCGAGATAAAACTGTCCTTATTACCGGTCACACCGGTTTCAAAGGCGCGTGGCTCAATGCTTGGCTCAAACAACTGGGCGCCAAAGTGGTCGGCATCGCTCTTGATCCTCCGTCAGAACCTTCGCATTTTGCGAGTGCGCAACTGGCCAGCGATATGATCGATCTGCGTATCGATATTCGCGATCGTGCAGCTTTGGAAGATGCCATCGTCGTTGCGCAACCCGATTTCGTGTTTCATCTTGCGGCGCAGGCTTTGGTGAGGCGTTCTTACGATGATCCTATTGAAACTTGGCAGACCAATGTGTTGGGTACCCTGCATGTACTTGAAGCCTTGCGTAAACTGAATAAGCCCTGCGCGGCGGTGATAATTACCAGTGACAAGTGCTACGATAATGTGGAGTGGGTGTGGGGTTACCGGGAGACTGATGCCATGGGGGGGCCGGATCCGTATAGTGCCTCCAAGGGCGCAGCGGAACTGGTCATTCGATCCCATATCAAGTCGTTTTTCCCCAAAGCGACGAGCCAGGTACGCATCGCCTCCGCACGGGCCGGCAATGTGATCGGCGGCGGTGATTGGGCGGAAGACCGCATAATACCAGACTGCGTGAAGGCGTGGTCGGTTAACAAAGTTGTCGAACTGCGTAATCCACATTCCACGAGGCCTTGGCAGCATGTACTTGAGCCGCTGAGCGGTTATCTGAATCTTGCCACCGCCTTGTCTCAGCGCCCTGAACTGCATGGCGAGTCGTTTAACTTTGGGCCTCCAGCGCAGCAAGACCACAGCGTTTTGGACCTGGTGCAGCAGATGGCGCTGCATTGGGACCAAGTGCGTTGGCAGGATGTATCTCAGTCGGTGGCGGGCCCTTACGAGTCAGGTCTGCTTAAGCTTAACTGTGACAAGGCGCTGCATTATTTGCGTTGGCGCGCGGTGATGGGTTTTGAAGATACTGTGCACATGACTGCAGAATGGTATCGTGCATATTATCAGGAACCGACGCAGATTGCCGCTACAACGCGCTTTCAGATTGAAGCTTATACGGCTATTGCGAAGCAACAAGGATTGTCATGGGCACAATGAGCTTGGATGATATTTTGGTTACGCCGCTGGCGCGGATCGAGACGGTGGGCGGAGACGTACTGCACGCCATGAAGCAAAATGATGTGGGTTATGCGGGTTTTGGTGAGGCCTATTTTTCCTGGGCAACTGCAGGCGCTGTTAAAGCCTGGAAACGCCATACACGGATGACGATGAATATTATCGTGCCGGTGGGGCAGGTACGGTTTGTGTTTTTTTTGGATGGTACTGAGTCGTTCCGGGTCGAGGATATTGGTGTGGATCGCTACGTACGCGTAACTGTGCCGCCTGGCATCTGGTTTGGTTTTAAAGGGCTTGCCGCGCCGCAAAGCCTAGTGTCGAACATTGCCAACATTTCCCACGATCCCAATGAGGTTGAGCGTCTTGCATTATCAGATATTAAATATGGTTGGAACTAAGGTATGAAGGTCATTTTACTTGCCGGTGGCTTTGGCACGCGTCTGGCCGAATACACTGATGTCATTCCCAAGCCGATGGTACCGGTTGGCGGCAAGCCTATTCTCTGGCACATCATGCAAACTTATGCGCGCTTTGGGCACAAGGATTTTTATGTCGCGTTGGGTTACAAGGCCGAGGTGGTCAAGGAATATTTCCTAAATTACCGCGCGCTCAATGCCGATTTCACGGTAGATCTCACCTCAGGTAGCATTACGTCGCACCAAGTGGATTCCGTGGATTGGCGAGTGACGCTGGTCAACACGGGTGAGGCATCTATGACGGGTGGTCGCGTTAAACGGATGCAGCCGTTCATTGGTAATGAGACCTGCATGCTAACTTACGGCGATGGCGTGGCAGATATCGATCTGGATGCATTGCTGGCTTTTCACCGTAGCCACGGCAAGATGGTTACCGTGTCAGCTGTTCGACCTGCTGCTCGTTTTGGGGAGTTGGAGCTGGACGGCTCAAGGGTTGTCAGTTTTCAGGAAAAGCCGCAGTTGCACGAGGGATGGATCAATGGCGGATTTTTTGTGATCGAGCCAGAATTTTTTGATTTGATTGCCGGGGACAGCACTTTGTTGGAACGCGAACCCTTGGAGCAAGCAACTAAAGCAGGCGAGTTAATGGCGTATAGCCATGACGGCTTCTGGCATTGTATGGATACCAAGCGTGACCACGAACTGCTTGAGTCTCTGTGGGCTAAAGGCGCCCCTTGGGCGGTTTAGCTTAACTTTATGCGGATACTGATAACTGGCGGATTTGGCTTGGTCGGCGGGCGAGTGGCGCTGCATTTGCAGCAAGTCGGGCATCAAGTCATTCTTGGGTCACGTAACGTAAGAGGTTTACCCGACTGGTTGCCCCAAGCGAAGACAGCTCAGACTAACTGGAATGATGCTCGCGCCTTGGAGGAAATCTGTAACAGGGTCGATGTGGTGATTCAGGCGGCGGGGATGAATGCTCAGGACTGTGCCGCTGACCCGGTTGCTGCGTTGGAATTTAACGGTTTGGCGACAGCGCATTTGGTTGCGGCAGCAAGCCGGGCGGCAGTAAAGCGGTTTATCTACGTATCTACTGCCCATGTTTATGCCAGTCCGATTACTGGCACCATTACTGAAGACACTTGTCCGCGTAACCTGAATATCTATGCCACATCGCATCTTGCAGGAGAGAATACCGTATTGAGCGCCAGTCAACGCGGACAAATTGAAGGTGTCGTGCTGCGCTTGTCCAATGCTTTTGGCGCGCCAGTGCATAAGGATGTGAATTGTTGGATGCTGTTGGTGAATGATCTTTGTCGTCAAGCGGTCATGGAGCGTTGCCTCACATTGCGATCTACAGGTTTGCAACGGCGGGATTTTGTGACGCTACAGGATTTGGGGCAGGCGCTTTCTCATGTGATCGACTTGACCAAAGAGCAGGTAGGCGATGGTGTGTTTAATATCGGAGGAGCATGGGCACCTCGGGTTATCGATATGGTTGAACTGATACAGGCAAGGTGTTTGGCCGTGCTGGGGTTTATACCTGATATTATTCGCCCAGAGCCTGTTGACCGAGAGGTAACGCTTGACTTGGATTACCGAATTGATAGGTTACTCGCTTCTGGATTTGAGTTATCCGGGAATGCGGAGGCCGAGATTGATGCGACTTTGTTGTTCTGTCGTGAAGCTTTCGGTGGTGATCGATGAGCCACTCGTCTGTTGTCAGCATAGTCATTCCTACCTACAACCATGCGCATTTTCTGCGGGATGCGCTACAGTCGGTATGTGCACAGACCTATACCGATTGGGAAGCGATTGTTGTCAATAATTTCTCTGAAGACGATACTGTTGAGGTTGTCGAATCGTTCGCTGATTCACGGATCCGGCTTGAGAATTTTCGTAATAATGGAGTGATTGCCGCTTCCCGCAATCGAGGTATTGCCTTGGCGCGGGGCAGTTATATAGCTTTTCTTGATTCAGACGATACCTGGCATCCTGATAAATTGGTGCGCTGTATTCCTCATCTTGAGCAAGGTGCTGATTTGGTATGCCACGCGCTGCGCTGCATAGGCGAGCGTGAGGGCATCATTTATTGCGGCCCACAGCAGCGGGCGACTTTTGATGCGCTGTTGGACAATGGTTCTTGCATTACGCCTTCAGCTACAGTGGTAAGGAAAAGCATCTTGGATTCGGTGGGAGGATTTTCTGAGTGTCCGGCATTCAATACGTCAGAAGATTATCATCTTTGGATTAAACTTGCTCAGGCGCAAGTTGGCATGGTTTTTACAGACGCAATATTGGGAGAATATAGAGTTCATGCCAGCAACCACAGCGGGTCTGCTTTGAACCACATGAATTCGGCTTTGCACGTGATTGATGATTTTTTGCCCGTAAACCCTTCTAGTAGTCTAGAATTGCAGCTACGCGCGAAGCGATGTAAATCCTTACCATATTACGGAGCAGGGAGGCGCTTGTATAAAAGTGGCCAGTTTGCCGAGGCTTGGTCATTATTTTTTAATGCCCTGATTTACCGCCCTTTCTATATAAAAACTTATATTGCTATAGGTTTGAACGGTTTGGCTTGGTTTGCCTCTAAGTTCGTTTTTGCCCGGGCTGGACAGTAGATATATCTTCGGGAAAATGAGGAATCAAGCGCATGCGTCCAAACCCAGTTTAGCAGGCAAAAAATGCTGGTGCGACCTCGATATCCGAGCCTAAGGTTAAATATCATCATGGCAAGGAGCGTTTCTAACGAGGCAAAAAAATTGGATTGCTTTGCGAATGGAATGGCTGCTATGACTATAAAGAGATTTTGAATGAAAATAGGCAATATTCCCTTTTTAATTGTTTTTCTTTCGAGCCTGTTTCCTCTGTTGGGGGCATTGCTCAATGTTCCTGCTTACCATCTGCCGGCTGGCTCGGTGGCGGTAGCAGTGATATTGATTTTAATTACGCAGAAAAAAATAGCAGTTAGGAAAAATATTTTGACCATGTTGGTAGCTCCTATGTCGTTCATTATTTTTATAATGCAGTTGATTATAGGCCATGGTTTCGTAATCCTTAGCACCGGTGGGTATGTGCTTATATTTATGCTGGTTTTCTTTACTTTTTTCTCAATGGGAACTGGCAGTTCTTTAATATCAATGGTTCGTGGGATTAGTTATCTGTACAAGTTTTTTTTGATTACCATGCTGATCGAAGCTGTCCTTATAATGCTGGATTTGCAGCCTAGATTGGTTGCTATTTTTCCAGGCTATAAAAATTATAATTCAGCAGATATTCTTAGGTACTTTGGATTAATGCAGGATGCCGGAGGGCTTAACAGCGTGTTGTTAGGCTCACAGATTGCTGGAATGCTTGCTTTATTTTCCGCTATCTGGTTTTGGGGAATCAGAACATTTAAAGATCAAGGTCTGGCAGTAGGACATTCCGAGTTTTGGATTGTGCTTTCTTTGCTAGTTTACCTAATAACAGTTAATGGAACGAATTTTTTGCTCCTGCTCTTAGCGGGAGGCATCTATGTTTTTCTGGTCAATAAAAAACATAGAGTTAAGTTATTGTGCGGGTTTATGGCATTAATTATTGGAGTTTATTTAGCAATCGATAAACATATAATATTAAATCGGGTATTTAATAAGGATTTGGTTCATCTGCAACCAAGTGACTTGGAGATTTATGAGCGCTATGGAATACTTGATCAGGTGCAAGACTTGACAACATTTGAGTACTATATCTACGAATTTTATTCGCCTGTGAAGCGTTGGCTCGTGGAAGATTGGGTCAATGAATTATTTGGCGTCGGTGCGCAGTTTTTTTTAGACGATCTTTATTATGTTGCAGGTGATTTTGGGATTGGTATCGGTATGCTTTCAGCGGGCGCCTTGTGGATAGCTATGTTTTCGTGTGCAGTGATTTATAGCTGTATTTCCGCACTGACCAAGGTTGAAGCCGGTTCAAATGAGAGGCAATTATGGTCTAAGCTTGGGGCAATTAATGCAATGATTACCCTCTTATGGCTAGCTTCGACAGTTCACTATAACCAGGCTTTTGCGAACCCAGGCGGGATGACGCTTTTTGCGTTGCATTTCGCAGTTACTGTCTATTCTCGTTATCGCTATTGGCAGTATAAACTCAGAGACAATCAAGCGCGGATTTTTGAACGGTCACCCGAACGCCATTGCCCTACTGTAGTTACCTTATGAGCCTTCAAGATAATCGCCTTGGAGAGAAGCCAATGACGGCATGTGTAACTGGCGCGTCAGGTATGATCGGGCATCGTATCGTTCAAAAGCTATTGGCGCGAGGCTGTCAAGTGAGAGTGTTGACTCGCCGGAACTACGTGGATCAGCGCGTGCAAATATTTAAGGGCGGATTATCAGACCAAACGAGTCTTGAGCAGTTTATTTGCGGTGCCGACATGGTATTCCATTGTGCGGCCGAGCTGCGAGACGTGTCGAAAATGCAGGAAGTCAATGTTGTCGGCACGGAAAGAATCGTGAAATTGATTAATCAGTATCGTGTCGGATATTTTTGCCATTTGAGCAGCGCTGGCGTTGTTGGAAGCACCTCGCAGGAATGGATCGATGAGTCCACACCGTGCAGACCGCAGAATGCCTATGAAAGGACTAAGCTTGAGGCTGAAAGAATTGCGTACCGCCCGATAGCAGGATGCAGTACGGTGATTCTTCGGCCAACGAATGTTGTGGATGAAGATCATCTCAGTGAGTTAATTCTGCCAGTGAGCAGTTCATTTATTAGCAAGTTAAAAGCTTTTGTGAAAGGGGGAGAATGTGCTCACATTGTGCACGCTGAAGATGTTGCTGAAGCAGCAATATATTTTTCAGAGCGGTTCGCTTCAAAGCCCCGGCTTTTCTTCGTGTCCTTGGATCATGATCCCTTGAATACGGTCGCTTACCTATGGTCAATATACCAAGCTATGGTGAAAGGCCAAGGCGAGAATAAAGTAACGCCGCTGCCGCATCTTCCTGCGTTCATTCCTCATATCCTGAGGAGGATAGCGGGTAAAAGGGCTAATAGCGGAAATGTCAGATATTCGTCAAGGCAACTTATCTCGGAGGGATTTAAATTTTCATTTGAGGTCGGTGATGTTGTAAGAAAGATAATATTTGACCGATCCCGCAATAAAGCGGTCCCAGATGAAGAGATTCGCCATGCGCATCCTTAACGTCAATGCCATACTTGATCCCGTATGGGGGGGCGGTGGCGCCGAACGAATACGTAGGTTGTCTTCTGCGTTGGTTAGGCAGGGGCACCTAGTGACAGTTCTTACCACTAGCTTAGATTCGGAGAAGCGCAGCAGTCTTCAAATACCGACTGTTGATGTTGTTGCGCTAAAGTGTTTGAATAGGCGGTTTATGGTGCCGACACTGCCTCTCGGTCAATTACGCCAATTGGTAAGTAACCATGATGTCGTTCATTTAAGCGGGCACTGGACTTTGTTGAACGCTGTGGTTTATTTACTTGCAAGGGTTGCTCGGAAGCCGTATGTGGTTTCACCTGTTGGCACATTGCCGAGGTTTGGACGTTCGCGGAAATTGAAAATGATCTACAACCTTTTGATTGGGTATGCAATAGTCCGGAATGCCCAGGCACACATTGCAGTTACCGCCAAGGAAGTAGGTCAATTTGCCGAGTACGGAGTTAACACATCGCGTGTTTTTGTGATTCCGAATGGCGTGGATGCTGAGGCATTTGATTTTGTAGATACCCAGATATTCAGGTTGCGCCATGAGCTAGGAGACGCACCACTGATTCTGTTTATGGGGCGGCTTAATCCGATCAAGGGGCCTGACCTTTTAGTTGAAGCTTTTTTGCAGGTTGCAGACCGGTTTCCTTCCTACCTATTAGTTCTCGTCGGCCCCGACGAAGGCATTGGGGATAGCTTGCTCAAGGCCGGACAGCAACATGGGCTCGCCGATCGGATTCGTTTAATCGGTTACGTTGGCGGTGAAGAAAAAACTGCCGCTTATCGTGCAGCAACACTGCTAGTCATTCCTTCTCGGCAGGAGGCGATGTCGATCGTGGTGCTAGAAGGTGGCGCTGCGGGTATTCCGGTATTGATAACCGATCAATGCGGATTTGATGTGGTCAAGGAGATTGAGGGGGGGATGGTTGTTGAAGCAGAAGCAGCCGCGATTGCTGATGGACTGGCTAGTATGTTAAGCGATACGGGTAAATTGTCGGAATCAGGTGAACGCTTGCGCAATTTTGTTCGTCGCGATTTCACATGGGACGCGGCCGCATCCCGGTTGATAGATGTATTTAATATGGTTTTGGAGCGCAAATGAGATATTTTGGGCGTCCCTTGCGCCAGAAGAGTTGGTATCTCGGTAGCATTTGTCGTTGGCTGTTCCCTGTCCCTGTGAGGGGATTGAGTTCGGCGAGCTTAAGTAAATAGTGGCTATTTCCTCTCCGATGCGAGTCCTTGTTTTTGGTGCTTCTGGAATGCTTGGTAACGCAGTTTTTCGTGTGCTGAGTGAAAAAGATGATTGGGCAGTATTTGGAACAATTCGATCCGACGAACTGAAGATATTTTTCCCTCCCACGATGGTTGGGCAACTGGTAGTGGGATGTGATGTCAGTAATCAAGATGCTTTAGTCAATATTTTTGATCAGGTTCGACCAGATGTTGTCATTAATTGTATTTCTTTGGCTAAACCATTATTAAGCGCAGGCAATCCACTGGAGATTGTTCCAATCTATGCACTGCTACCGCATCGGTTGGCAAGGCTCTGCGGCCTCACAGGGGCGCGTTTGATACATATAAGTTCGGATGGTGTATTCACCGGTTCGAAAGGGCAATATACAGAGGACGATATTCCGGATGCCCGCGATATTTACGGCGTGTCAAAGCTCTTGGGCGAGGTCAATTATCCGCACACGGTTACGTTGCGGACTTCTATAATTGGCCATGAACTACGAGGGAACAACGGTTTACTGGACTGGTTTTTATCACAACAAGAAAGTTGTAAATGTTTTAGCCGAGCAATCTTTTCGGGACTGCCAACAGTTGTTTTAGCCCAAGTTATTCGAGATTTCGTGATACCGAAAGCAACCCTATTTGGTATATACCATGTTGCTGCACAGCCAATCTCAAAATTTGATCTGCTGTGCATAGTTGCCGAAAAATACGGGAAATCAATTAAAATTGTCCCTCTTGACGAGCCAGTGATTGATCGTTCGTTGAACGCTGATCGTTTTTTGGCAGCGACAGGATACGTGCCACCCGCTTGGCCTGAATTAATAAGAATCATGCATTCCTACAAATAGATAGATGAGAAAGTAATGTTTAAAGATAAGGTATTGATGATAACCGGTGGTACAGGGTCATTTGGAAAACAGGTTCTGAAGCGTTTTTTGACGACCGATGTAAGCGAGATTCGCATCTTCAGTCGTGACGAGAAGAAGCAGGAAGACATGAGGATTGAGCAAAACAGCTCTAAACTTAAGTTTTATATTGGCGATATTCGTAACTACGACAGTATCCATCAGGCCATGAAAGGAGTGAATTACGTATTTCATGCAGCAGCACTCAAGCAGGTTCCATCGTGTGAGTTCTACCCACTTGAGGCCGTTCGCACCAACGTATTGGGAGCTGAAAACGTAATGGCTGCTGCAATTGCCAACGGCGTAGAAAAAGCGGTGATGTTGAGTACCGACAAGGCGGTATACCCAATCAATGCTATGGGGCTATCCAAGGCATTAATGGAAAAATTCATGGTCGCCAAGGCGCGGATGCAGAACGAGGGGGAAACGGTACTCTGTGCGACTCGCTACGGAAATGTTATGGCTTCTCGTGGATCGGTTATTCCACTTTTCGTGTCCCAGCTGAAAGAAGGAAAACCGTTGACGATTACCGATCCCAATATGACCCGATTTCTTATGTCGCTAGACGATTCAGTTGACTTGGTTTTGCATGCCTACGAACATGGTAAACAGGGCGATATTTTTGTGCAGAAAGCGCCAGCATCCACTATAGCCGACCTAGCACAGGCGCTGAAAGAGCTTTCAGGAAAGAGCAACCCAATTCAAATCATCGGAACACGGCACGGTGAAAAACTCTACGAGTCACTAGTGTCGAGAGAGGAAATGGCTAGGGTGGAGGATATGACCGGATATTATCGTATCCCGGCAGATAATAGAGATTTGAATTACGCTAAATATTTCAGTGATGGAGAAGAGCGGATTTCGACGATGGATGACTATACGTCGCACAATACAGAGCGTTTAAATGTTGAACAAGTGAAGTCGCTCCTGCTCAAACTTGACTATATTCAGGAAGAACTTTATGGATAATTGTGCCGCGGAGAAGCAATCGACTTGTTGTGCCTTCTGCAATAGTAAGGCAATGATCGAAATTATGAATTTCGGAGACGTTGCTTTGGCAGGGGGGTTTCTTAGGCCGGATCAATTTGTTGGAGAGTCGTATTATCCTCTTCGGTTGCATTATTGCTGCGATTGCTTTGCGGTTCAGGTCGTTGATAAGGTAAGTGCTGAAGTTCTCTTTAAGGATTATTTTTATTTTTCGTCTTCGATACGAACATTGCGAGAGCACTTTACTGACTACGCAGATGAGGTTACTTCTCGATTTCTTACACCGGAAACTGCAACCGTAATTGAGTTTGGTTGTAATGACGGGGTTCTACTTCGTCCACTTGCAGATCAAAAAATTAGGACGGTAATTGGCGTTGATCCGGCCACCAATATCGTCAATACAATTAATGACCCAAGAATAACGATCGTTAATGACTTTTTTAACGAACGAGTGGCTGAGGAAATCATCGCAACGCATGGGAAAGCGGATATGGTGATAGCAAACAATGTCTACGCTCATATCCCCGATATACAGGGCATTACCCGCGCAATAAGCAATGTTTTAAGTGATGAGGGAGTCTTTGTTTTTGAAGTGCATTACCTCGGAAAAGTGATCAACGAGTTTCAATATGACATGGTTTACCATGAGCATCTTTATTACTATTCACTCATCTCCGCAATGAAGCATTTCGAGCAGTATGGCATGATGGTTTTTGACGTCAAGCCGGTGGCAATACACGCTGGATCGATGCGCTTCTATGTCTGTAAAAAAGGTAGCAAGCGGGGATCTTCGGTTTCTCCTGAGGTGACGAGGCTGCAGAATGAGGAGTTAGCCAAAGGGTTCCATTTGCCCGAGACTTTTGTTCGATTTGCTGTGGATGTCTCTGAGCGCAAAGCAGCGTTAATGGCTTTGTTGAACCAACTGAAAAGCAAGGGACATACCATTGCCGGCTACGGTGCTTCCGGTAGAGCTAACACCATGATTCAGTATTGCGGAATAGACCATAATCATCTGGATTATATGATTGATGATGCACCTGCAAAAGCGGGGTATTATACGCCCGGCTCGCATTTTAAAATTTATCCCAGCTCCATTCTTGATCAGCCCAAACCACCAGATTATCTACTCATATTCGCGTGGAGTTTTTTTGACGAAATTGCAAAAAGAAACCAAAAGTATCTTGACAATGGTGGGCGAATGATTGTGCCGCTACCTGAAGTAAAAGTTGTACCTTAGCCATTGAAATACCATTAGTCTATTTAGTTTCTATATATTTACTTGGAGTCGATAATGAGAGTGATGTCCATTTTTGGAACGCGCCCCGAAATGATCAAAATGTGGGGGACGCTCAAAAAGTTAGATGAGCTTAACTTTGAGCATGTGATGGTTCATACTGGACAGAACTTCACGCCGGAGTTGAGAGAGTTTTTTTTCACCGACTTGCAGTTGCGTAAGCCGGACTATGAGTTGGGCATCGATACGTCTAGCTACGGCAAGGAGGTCGCCGATGTAATCACTAAATCCGATGCCTTGATGGAGAAAGTCAAGCCGGATGCACTGCTGATTCTGGGAGATACCTATAGCGGCCTGTCGGTGATGCCCGCGTCGCACCGCGGTATTAAAATTTTTCATATGGAAGCAGGATTGCGTGCCTGGGATCGACGCATGCCGGAGCAACGCAACCGGATTTTGATTGATCATATGAGCAATATTTTGCTGCCTTACAATCAGTATCATCGGGAAAATCTGATTCGGGAAAATATTCATCCGTCGAAAATTTTCGTTACCGGTAATACTACATTTGAAGCGATGCGCGCGTTTGCGCCTCAGATCAATGACAGCGATATTCTAAAGCGGCTTGGATTGGAATCGAAAGGCTACATTCTGGTCACTGCGCATCGCAGCGAGAACGTTGATAATCCGGAGTTCTTGAAGGGAATTTTTAATGCACTGGGGCAGTTGGCAGAGCGCTTTAAAAGAGACGTCATTTATCCAATGCATCCGCGCACAAAAAGTAAATTGGCCTCGATCACTATTCCTAAAGGTGTAAAGATTATGGCTCCCCTCGGTTTCTATGATTTTAATAAGCTGTTGCGGGAATCATATTGCGTATTGTCAGATTCCGGCACTGCTGCCGAAGAAGGTTTGTTTTACAAGGTGCCTAATGTCAGTTTGCGTATGGCGACCGAACGTCCGGAAACCGTTGAGAGCGGCGGTACAATTGTTTCCGGCATGGATCTGGATAATATCGTCGAGTCGGTGACGACTGCCGTGACTCAGACATGGTCGGCTCGTTATGAGCTCGAAGAGAATTTTTCACCATCATCTGTTGTGATCAATGCGTTGCGCAGCCAAATCACCAACTTCTTTTAATCGACCATATGTTGCTTGAACGGCTTGAATTGCACGACCAAGCTCTAGCGAGCTGACCTTGCGTATTGCATTAATTTCTACCGACTATCCGCCTCTGTGCTCATCCGCCTCTGTGCAGTTAAGGGATTTGGCGCAGGAGCTGATGTTGCAGGGGCACGAGCCTGTGGTGATGGTACCTGCCGAGGGACTCGATAAAGCTTGGGCCGTGGAAATTCTGGATGGCGTGCAAGTGCTGCGCCTAACGGCCCTGCGTATCAGAGATATAGGTTATGTTCGACGAACAATTGGCGAGACGATACTCCCTTTTGCTATGTTGTACGGCATCCGCAAGAGCCCTTTCCGGTCAACGCAATGGGGGGCTGTAATATGGTATTCGCCCTCAATCTTCTTTGGGCCGCTGGTTGCCGCGCTTAAGCGTTCATCCAACTGTCGTAGCTATCTTATTTTGCGTGACATTTTTCCGGAATGGGCGGTGGATTTGGGGTTGCTACGCAGAGGACCGGCTTATCATTTCTTTAAAATGGTCGCGCGATATCAGTATGCAGTGGCCGACACCATTGGCGTACAATCTCCATCCAATCTTGCCTATCTATCGGACTGGACAAAGAGGCCGGGGCGACGTCTGGAGGTTTTGCAGAACTGGCTTGCTGCTGCACCGAATGCGGGATCCAGTATTTCGGTGTCTGCTACCTCTTTGGCTGGCAAGACGATTTTTGTCTACATTGGAAATATGGGCGTAGCACAAGGAATGGATATTCTGATTGACCTTGCCGCGAGCTTAAGAAATCGCCGGGATATCGGCTTCTTGTTTGTCGGACGAGGTAGCGATGTTTCTCGCCTGCGTGCGAGCGTTGCCAAGCAGGCACTGGACAATATTCTGTTTTATGACGAAGTGGATTCGCGCGAGATGCCGGGTTTGCTGGCACAGTGTCACATAGGTCTGGTGGCGCTGGATCCTCGGCACAAGACTCATAACGTGCCGGGCAAATTCCTGACTTACATGCAGGCGGGTCTACCGGTTCTGGCGCGAATAAATGCCGGCACCGATCTGGCCGACTTGATTGAAAAAGAAGAGGTGGGGCGCGTGTATGTGGGCGAATCGCTCGAAGCCTTGCAGCAGATTGCCGAACAACTGGCAGATGACCGCTCCGGGCGCAAGCAAATGTCTGCGCGCGGGAGCGCGTTGGCTCAGCGCATGTTTTCTTCAACAGCCGCGGCCGGGCAGATTGTTGCAGCTCTTTCCAATCATGGCTAAGCAGCGCGTCTACGGTTCTTCGGTTGATATGTATTGTTCGTTCAAGGCTCTGTCCGGTCGAAGTCACGTATGACGAAGCGACCTATATTGGTGACTGGCGCCACCGGTTTTGTCGGACGCATGCTCTGTGCAGAGTTGATAAGGCTTGGGAATCCGGTTCAGGCCGCGCTTCGTGACTCGGCAAGCCTGGGTGTAGCCGGTTGTGAGCCGGTTAAAATATCGAATATTCAATCAGATACAGATTGGACTAATGCACTACGCGGTGTAGATACGGTGGTGCATCTGGCCGCACGCGTACATGTGATGCACGAAACTAGTTCCGATCCGCTGTCGGCGTTCCGCATGGTGAATACGGCAGGTACCGAAAACTTGGCGAGACAGGCTGTGCGAGCTGGGGTGCGTCGATTCGTCTATCTCAGTTCTATCAAGGTGAATGGAGAACAAACATTGCCAAGCCGGCCTTTCACTGAGGCGGATTTGCCTGCACCGCTTGATCCTTATGGCGTTTCCAAGTGCGAAGCCGAGGAAGGGTTGCGTAAGATCGCTCAGCAGACGGACATGGAAGTGGTAATTATCCGCCCTCCTCTGGTATATGGGCCGGGGGTAAAGGGCAATTTTTTGAATATGATGCGCTGGTTACATAAAGGCGTTCCACTCCCTCTGGGAGCAATCACTAATGCTCGCAGTCTTATCGCGCTTGAAAATCTGATCGATCTTATCGTTACTTGCCTGCATCACCCAAATGCGGCGAATCAAACTCTTTTGGTAAGCGATGGCGAGGATCTTTCCACGACTGAACTGCTAAAGCGTACTGCATCAGCGATGGGAAGAAAGGCCAGACTGATACCTGTGCCTGAGCTGATTCTTCAAACCGGTGCCCGAGTCCTTGGTAAACCCGAACTCTCTCAGCGACTCTGTGGCTCACTTCAAGTGGATATCAGCAAGGCAGGGGAACTCCTCGGTTGGAAGCCTTCCGTAACGGTCGACCAAGCTCTTAAAAAAACAGTCGAGCATTTTCTGCGGAATCAGTGTGGCTAGATGATGAAGAGCGTTTTGAGCCTGATTACCGTTGCGGTTCTTTCCGCTATCGCGACCGGATTGATGCGGCGCTATGCCTTGTCGCGGCAACTCATGGACTGGCCTAACGAACGCAGTTCCCATTCGCTACCGACGCCTCGCGGTGGAGGTATTGCTATCGTCGTGGCGTTCTTGATTGGACTGTTCATTTTGGGAGAGGGCGCGTCGTTAGTCGTGGCGATATCGTTGTTCCTTGGTGGAGCCGGTGTTGCGGCGGTCGGTTTTGTCGATGATCATGGTCACATTCCGGCGAGATGGCGGCTTCTGGCGCATTTTTCCTGCGCTATCTGGATTCTATACTGGACCGGGATTCCGCAGTTCGAGTGGATGGGGATAACCATTGATCTTGGTGTTTTCGGAGCGGTTCTTGCGGTGTTTTATTTGGTTTGGATGCTGAACCTTTATAACTTCATGGATGGCGTCGATGGCATCGCCGGCATTGAGGCGCTGACAGTTGGCACAGGCGGTACGATGGCCTATTGGCTGGCGGGTATGCCGCTGGGCATTGATACCGGCTTGCCTGCCTTGCTTGCGGCGGCGGTTTTGGGTTTTTTGGTGTGGAACTATCCACCGGCGAAGATTTTCATGGGGGATGCCGGTAGCGGATTTCTTGGTATGATGCTCGGGGCGCTTTCGTTGCAGGCGGCTGTTGCCTCTCCAGTTTTGTTTTGGTGCTGGTTGGTAATGCTCGGTGTATTTGTTGTCGATGCCACGGTTACGCTGGCTCGCCGATTACTGCGTGGGGAGCGTGTCTACGAAGCCCATCGTAGTCATGCCTACCAGCATGCCAGTCGAGAGTATGGCGCACACCGGCCGGTCACCCTTGCTGTTACAGGCATTAACATCCTCTGGTTGATGCCATGGGCAATGGCAATCGCTTCAGGATGGGTCGACGGTGTTGTTGGTCTTTCTGTCGCCTATATACCACTCCTCGCATTGGCTGTTCGGTTCAAGGCCGGAATGGACTATGTTGTTCGCGGCACTTAGTTTCAATGCATATGCAAAGAGGCATGTGTTTTTTCATTTAACTGGTAACGGTTTTAATTATTTATAGAGTGAAATGTAATGCAAACAGATTCATTTAGTGCCCAGGATAACGATCCAAATGTAATTGAAATTTCCCTAGTGGATTTGGTGAGGACTGTTTGGGATTCGCGCTGGACGGTGCTGACAGTTACAGTTCTTGTGGCTATTTGCGGTGTGGCGAGCGATTTTTATCTTGCGACATACAAGAGCGAAGGTTTTTTTCGGCTTGGAGAAACTTATCCGAGTAGATCATATAATGCTTCGACCAAAATAAGTAAGGGAGCTAGTTACTACATCCAGAACAAAGCACAAAAAAAAGAGTCTGAAGTTGGACATGGGATCCCCTTTTCGGATTACAAACGGTTTTCTGCATTATTCACAACCGGCGAGCGGTTTGCAGAGTATGTGCGGGACAAAAAGTTGGAGTCTGCACCCGGTGTTGAAGATTTACGTATTGCCTTTCTCACCCCTGCCAGGATTGCAAAATTGATTGAGCCGGCTAAGGACAATGGCGACAATGTCATTGGTTTGCGGATTAGCAGCGAGAGTGCCGACCCGAAGACGGCTCAGCAAATGGTTGATTTTTTAGGTCATTACATAATCGATAGTATTGTTTATTCAATCTACTCTGATATGTTGCGACTTAGAGAAAGCGAACTCTTGGATAAACCTTTCCAACTCGACATGGGGATTATGGAAAGCAAGGAGAAATTGGAGGAATATCGACACAAAGGCGCAGACTTGAAACAAGTCTTAAGTAGGTATTCGAACTTGGCAAATCAGCAAGCACAACAGGGCGTGCCGGTCATTGGAGATGTTGCTCTTCCTCGTTTACCTGGGGCGCAACTGGTAACGGTAGAAGTCGTGTCGCAATTGGTAACGACTGAGTTGCAGATATTGGAAGCCAATGAGCTGGTTTTGAAGATGGAACGCGAGCAACAGCAAACCGGATTGTTCAGGGAGTATTACCAAGAAGCAAAAAAAATGTTGGAAAGTACGAAGTCAGGCGAGACGGTGTTGCGTGGACTGGAATCGGTCAAAGATCGCGTTTTCAAGGATAAGAGCCTGGATGATGAGGTCGTGAAAGAAGTTTACAACACGATCACGTTAGATAACCATAGAGCGATGGATGTGTATTCCGAACGAAACTTTTTTATGACTAGTCCGACCTTGCCCCTCAAACCATCCAGCCATCTTGTGCGGGCATTGGGTAGTAGTTTGGTGCTTGGATTATGCTTGTCGATGGTATTGGTGTTCGGACGCAATTGGTGGCGTGAAAATCGAGTCAAAATATACGGTTGAGATTTATCGATACGGCGACCGGTTTACTCATATGTGATTGTTCATCGTCAGAGCTCAAATGAGTGTGGGTGAGTTCATTCGGCTCACTACAGAGTATAGGGGAGAGCATTGCTAATTTATCTTCACAAGATTCTGCCGGTTTTCTTGCTGCCGCTTGGTATTTCCCTGATGTTGGTGTTGACTGGATTGTTGCTGCGGCGCAGGGCGATTATCTGGATTGGGCTTGCCGTACTGTGCTTGAGCAGTACTCCGGTCGTCAGTCAGCTTATGGCTCGATCTGTGGAAGGGTGGGCTGAACGTAGTCTGGCAATCGACGCGCCACATGTAGATGCCATTGTGGTACTGAGCGGAGGACGGGTTGTCGCTCCCGGCAGAGCAGCGGTTAGCGAATGGTCGGATGCAGATCGTTTCTACGGAGGCGTGGATTTATTTCAGGCAGGTAAGGCCCCTTTGCTGATTTTTACGGGGGGATGGGTGCCGTGGGAACCGAATGCCAAGCCTGAGGGTGAGATATTGATCGAATATGCCAAGGCTTTGGGCGTTCCAGAGAAAAGCATGGTCACAACAGGCTCGGTGGTGAATACGGCAGAAGAAGCTCAAGCTGTCGCCGCACTCCTGGCGCAACGGCAAGCCTTTGGTGCGGCTCAAGGGGAACCTCCACACATTCTTTTGGTGACATCGGCGTTCCATATGTCGAGGGCGCAACATCTGTTTGCGAATGCGGGACTGGATGTGGCGCCATTCCCCGTTGATTTTCAGGTATCGGCCGGCGGGGAGTTAGGCGTGATGGATTTTCTCCCTAGCGCTGGCGCTTTGGCGCAAACGGAGCGGGCGTGGCGCGAAATGTATGGTCAATTGTATTACAGTCTGCTTAGTGTTTTTCAGTAAAGGCGCTGTAGCGTCAATCGGGCATCAGGTAAATTTAACGAATATAGCGGCATGGGCGTTTCCGCCGAGAAAGATTAAGTGTAAACAGCGAACGTTTTTAGCTGCTATTGTCCCAGATCTGCCGTTTTGCGGAGATGTCTTTTAGGTTGCTCCGGTACGGACTTAATTCTTGAGTGAGTTTTCCAGACTCACCTCCATCCAAAATCATTGCCCTCCCCTCCGTTTGGTATCGGTTTGTTCGATCGAATCAGGTACATTCCTATCAAAATCAAAGGCTATAAGAAGTGTAGGCTTCGCCGGCCATGCACAAGCTAATCTTTCCCGTTACAATAACCGATTGTTTTGCCTTAGCGCGATACAGTATGAATTGTCTTCAATAATTAACGTTGTCATAGCAACGCCAAATATCACCATGAACCAGAAACAACGCCTGGAAATCTTCGATCGATTGGCTGCAGCGATACCCGAGCCGACCACGGAACTGTGCTACACCAGCGCTTTCGAATTACTGATTGCGGTCGTTTTATCCGCACAGGCGACCGATAAAGGTGTCAACAAAGCGACTGCCAAATTATTTCCGGTCGCGAATACCCCCACTGACATCCTGGCATTGGGCGAGGCGGGCTTGAAAGAGTACATCAAGACCATCGGACTGTTTAACAGCAAGGCCGCCCATATCATCACGCTTTGCCAGCAGTTGCTGGATAAGCATGACGGCCAAGTACCGCAATCACGGGAAGAGCTGGAGGCGCTGGCAGGCGTCGGCAGAAAAACTGCCAATGTCATACTAAACACAGCTTTCGGGCTGCATACGATTGCGGTAGATACGCATATTTTCAGGGTTGCCAACCGTACCGGCATTGCTCCCGGCAAAAATGTGCTGGAGGTGGAGCGCAAACTGGATAAATGGGTGCCTAAACAGCACAAGAAAGATGCGCATCATTTACTGATCCTGCATGGTCGTTATACCTGCATTGCCAGAAAACCCCGCTGCCAGAGCTGTGTAATTGAAGATTTGTGCGAGTTCAAGGACAAAACCGGCTGATAGTTTGGTAGGCGGAAGCATTATCTACAGCCGCTCTCCACTATAGATATTCATTTATTATTCAGTCGATTTTGATATGATGGGCAGCATTCGATATGTTTTACTGCGTATCGATTGATCTCTCGGATTAACCTCCGGGAACAGATTGAAACTCAATGTTTTATATCAACACTCTGGAGTCACCATGAAAAAAATCAATAAAACACCTTTAGCCGCTGCAATGGGTGCTGCTGTTCTGTCTACATTTTCTGCAACTGCGGTTAATGCCGACGTCAATCCTTTCGGTATGACTGAAATGTCTGCCGGTTACATGCAAGTTGCTGCTGCCGATAAAGCGGCTGAAATGAAATGCGGCGCGGAAATGGGCGGCATGGAAAAACCTAAGGCGGCGGAAGGCGCATGTGCAGGCAACAAAAAAACCGATGCAGCGAAACCGGCCGTCGAAGGCAAGTGCGGTGAAAGCAAATGCGGCGCCATGATGCAAGGCGGCAAAATGAAACCTGGCATGGAAGCGGCTTGCGGCGCGATGATGAAAGGCAAAGAAGGCTCATGCGGCAATATGCAAAAAGACGGCTCCGGCAAGTAAGCTTAGGATTCGTTATTAGTGCAGGGGGAGGGCATGGTTCTCATGCCCTCTCCTCCCCATCAAATCAGATAAGGTGTTCTTATGGACACAACCCAGAATCTCGTTCGCGGCGCCGGTTTAGGTCTTAGGCGGTCTTTGTTAAGCCAGATTGTTGAATCCCCTCCCGAAGAAGTCGGCTTTTACGAAGTCGCTCCGGAAAACTGGATCACCATCGGCGGAAAATACGGTAAACAATTCCGCGCGATGACCGAGCGCTTCGATTTTATCTGCCACGGGTTATCGCTGTCGATAGGCAGCACCGATCCGCTGGATGAGGATTTCGTCCGCGAAGTCAAACAGTTCATGGACGAGCACCAAATCAAGTTTTACAGCGAACATTTAAGTTATTGCAGCAAGGACGGTCATTTATACGACCTGATGCCGATTCCGTTCACCTCGGAAGCGGTGACTCACGTTGCCGGCCGAATCAGGCGCGTCCAGGATATTCTGGAGCAAAAGATAGCCATCGAAAACGTGTCCTATTACGCGGCGCCCGGCCAGGAAATGGCCGAGATCGATTTTTTCAATGCGGTTGTCGAAGAAGCCGACTGCGATGTGCTGATCGACATCAACAATATCTACGTGAACAGCGTTAACCACGGCTACGATGCCGAAGCGTTTTTAAAGGCCATGCCCGCGCATCGCATCGCTTACGCGCATATCGCAGGGCATTACGTGGAAGCTGAAGATTTTCTGGTCGATACCCACGGCGCAGACGTGATCGACCCGGTCTGGAAACTGCTGGGCAAGGCGTATGAGCTTTACGGCGTTTTTCCGACATTGTTGGAGCGGGATTTTAATCTCCCTCCGCTCGAAGAATTAATCAAGGAAGTGAGCACCATCAGTGCCATACAAAATGCCTGGGGAGCGCAGCATGCCCAGCAATCCGCTTGAGGCCGCCATGAGCGTCGACTTTAAAGCCAAGCAGCATGAGTTTGCAGCCTATATCAGGGATCCCGAAAACAATCCGCCGCCTGCCGACGTAAAGCCGCAGCGGATGGCGATGTACCGGGAGCTGTTTTTTAACAATATCGACAGCTTTCTGTCAGCCAATTTTCCGGTGTTGCGAGCCATATTGGATGACCGGCAATGGTTCGAGCTGGGGCAGGGTTTTTTCGTCAAGCATGCCAGCCGAACGCCGCATTTTTCCCAAATTCCGGAAGAGTTTTTGGATTATCTGCAAAACGAGCGGGACAGTTCGGATGATTTTCCGTTTTTGCTGGAGCTGGCGCATTACGAATGGGTGGAAATGGCCTTGTCTATCGCCAAGGAAAGCGTGCCCGCCAATCCCCCTAATTTGGATAACCTGCAAAGCCAGCGTATCCGCTTGTCGCCTTTAGCCTGGCCGCTAGCCTATCAATATCCCGTCCATAAAATATCGCCCGATTTTTTGCCTGAAGCGCCGCCGGAACTAGCCACCTTCTTGATTGTTTACCGCAATCCCGATGACGAGGTTAATTTCATCGAAATCACCCCGATCACGTACCGGTTGCTGGAAATCATTCAGGAGCGTGAAGAGATGTTGGCCGCGGATTGCCTAAAGCAGGTTGCCGAAGAATCGAAGCATCCCAATCCTGGCATAATTATCGCCGGCGGTTTGCAGATACTAAAAGAATTGGCTGAGAAGACGGTTATTACGGTGCTTGCTTAAGTCCGGTGGTGTATGCCGGAAACGCCTGTTCTCGCTATCGCTCGAACAAGCTTATTCCGGCCTACAGGCTACAGGCTAATTTAGTTATTAACCTGCGGTGCTCTGGAAAAATCCGGCCCTTTGGGGTGAGAGTTTTGTTGCAGGCAGTGATAAGCCGCAGCTTCATACTTGATAACTAAAGACTGGGCATTTTTATGCTCGCCGATAAACAGTTTAGCTTCATCGGCAGTCAAATCCTTCATCAAAAATTTGGCTATGCACATGCAAGGCGTAGCGTAGCGCACTTTATCGAATTCCTTGTTGGTCGAATTCTTCAATTCTCTGTCTACGCACTGGTCGGCAAAATCATGCTCGAACTTGTGTTTTTGTATGTCGGTTACCGGGGTATCGTGGGAATGATCGAATGGATTATGCACTTCGTGGGCGGCTACCTGGTTCGCTGCTGCTGTTTTTTGTTCGTCATCCGAACAACCGGTGACTGATGATGCGATAAGCAGGCCGGCCAAGGCGGCAAAAAAGAAGTTCTTGGTAAATGTGCGTGTTTTCATAAATTTAAATCGTAAAAGGTTAAAGTTAAATTGTACGGTTAATTGAACTTTATCATTTTATTAAGACTCGTTCTACTCATCTTCATCATTCAACGTAAGATGTTTTCAAATAGCGCTATTCGTTGCGCATCTGTTTTCGTTATCATGAGTCTTTTCATTGATGGCTTTCCTCCATGTCTTTTATTAAAAATCCCGAGCCTGAATTTGCAGCGCTGCCAGACGAGTTAAGAGCCGCGGTAATCGCCTCGCTGACTAAGCTGGATGAACGGCTTGCGGAGCTTAATATCTCCCAATCGCCGGAGGTTAGTGCGTCGATCGCCAAGGTCTGGTGTTCCAGCCTGTTTGTCGCCGAAAGCTGCACACGCAAGCCTGAGTTGCTGGTCGATCTGGTCAACTCCGGCGATTTATCGGCTATTTATAATGAGAACAGTTATGCCGAAAGATTAGCGCGCAAGCCGGTTGAGTCGCAAGCGGAGCTAATGACGAAACTGCGCGACTTCCGGCGCAGGGAAATGATCAGGATAGCCTGGCGGGATTTGTCAGGCTGGGCTGAGTTATCGGAAACGCTGGCCGACTTATCGCATCTGGCTGATGCCTGCATTCAATATGCGCTGGATTTTCTCTATCAGGAGGCCTGCGAGCTGCGCGGTACGCCGCTATTGCCCGACGGCAGCCCGCAGCAGATCGTGGTGCTGGGCATGGGCAAGTTGGGCGCTTACGAATTGAATTATTCTTCCGACATCGACTTGATTTTTGCCTACGCGGAAGACGGCGTATTGCAGGACAGGAAGGAAACCAGTTACGGCGAATTTTTTACCAAGCTGTGCCGCAATCTGATCAAGGTGCTGGATGAGATCACCGTGGACGGCTTCGTATTCCGCACCGACATACGCTTACGGCCATACGGCGACAGCGGCCCGATCATCATGACCTTTGACGGCATGGAACACTATTACCAGACCCAGGCCAGGGAATGGGAGCGTTATGCGATGATCAAAGTGCGTCAGGTCGCGGGCGACTTTAAAGTCGGCGCGCAACTGATGGCGATGTTCAGGCCTTTTGTCTACCGGCGCTACCTTGATTACGGCGCGTTTGAGGAATTGCGCTCGTTAAAGGCGCAGATCACCCAGGAATTGCGGCGCAAAGACCGCATGGAAAATATCAAGCTGGGGCCGGGCGGCATCCGCGAAATCGAATTTATCGGCCAAGCGTTTCAGTTGATACGCGGAGGCAACGACAAAGCCTTGCAAACCAGACCTATTCTGGATGTTTTGGAACTGCTGGGCGCGCGGGAGCTGTTAGCGCCAAAAGACGCCGATCAATTAAAACAGTCGTATCGCTTCCTGCGCCGGGTGGAAAACCATATCCAGCAATATCAAGATCAGCAAACCCACGATTTGCCGAAAGACCCGGCGGTGCAGCAGGTTTTGGCGTATTCGCTGGATTATCCCGATTGGGCCAGCTTTAAACAGGATTTGGACCAGGTTAGAAAGCAGGTGCATGAAGTCTTCGACCAGGTTTTTTCGCTATCGAAACACGATGGTTCGGCAGGCTCACCACGAGCGGGAATAATTTGGGCTTGCGTGGCGGATGATTCTGAGTTGATGGAGCATTTAAAAGAATGGGGCATACAAGACACGGGCGCGATACTCGCCGCGATAAAAGATTTTAAAAATTCCGCCGCCGTCAGAAGGCTGACGGCTAAAGGCGCGGGCGTGCTCGACCGGCTAATGCCGCAGCTGATAGAAGCCATGCAGCAGGTTGCTAACCCGGACGAAACCCTGCTGCGGATACTTGGCTTGTTTGAGGCGGTCGCGGGCCGGAATGTTTATTTAGCGTTATTGTCTGAAAATCCCGGCGCCTTGTCCCAATTGATCAGGCTGTCGTCGGCCAGTCCGTGGATTTGCGGTTATTTATCGCAGTACCCGGTGTTGTTCGACGAATTGCTCGATACCCGCACTCTTTACGAGCCGCTCAAAAAAGCCGATCTTGATGAGCAACTTAAGGTTTTGCTGGCCCATGTTGAGGTGCAGGATCTTGAGCAACTGATGATTGTGCTGCGCCAGTTCAAGCAATTGAACGTACTGAGAGTGGCCGCCGCCGATATTATGGGTGCAATCCCGCTGATGGTGGTCAGCGATTATTTGACTTATATCGCCGAAAGCATCGTCGGCCATGTTGTCGAGCGGGCGTGGCGGATGCTGACCGACAAGCACGGCTTGCCGCCCGGTACCGATAATACTTCTATAGGCTTTGCCGTGCTCGGTTTCGGCAAGCTGGGCGGTATCGAGCTGGGCTACGGCTCTGACCTGGACTTGGTGTTTTTGTATGATTGCCAGGATGGCAATGCGATGACCAACGGTGCAAAGCCGATTTCCTGTGCCCAGTTTTACGGCCGCTTGGGGTTGAAAGTCCGGCATATACTCGATACCAAGATGCTGTCCGGCGTACTCTACGAAGTCGATATGCGCTTGCGCCCCAATGGCGACTCCGGCTTGCTGGTCACCCATGCCAACGCCTATGAGGATTATCTGAGAAATGAGGCCTGGACCTGGGAGCTGCAAGCGTTGGTCAGGGGACGGTTTATCGCCGGTGATCTGCAGCTGAAGCTACAGTACGAAGCCATACGCAGCCGGATTTTGAGCTTGCCCAGGGAAACCGAGGCCTTGAAAAAAGAAGTCCGCGAGATGCGCGAAAAAATGCGCGAGGTCCTGTCGACCAAAGATAAGGACAAGTTTGACCTAAAACAAAGCAAAGGCGGTATTGCTGATATTGAGTTTATAGTACAATTCGGCATATTGGATCAGGCGGCTCTTAATGTAGCGCTGACGACTTACACCGATAATGTAAGACTGCTTGAAGGCCTGCAACAGCAGGGCTTTATGTCTCAAGCCGATGCGGAATTACTTAAAGCCGCTTACTGCACCTATCGGGATTTCGGTCATAAACAGGTTTTGCAAGGGGACAAGGCTGTTATAGCCGAGGTCGAGGTCGCCAAAATGAGCGCTCAAGTCGAACAGATTTGGCATGAATATATGGAGTAGGGGCGATCCGGCAGGTCGCCCTGGCAATGCACGATATTTGTATATGGGCGACCTGCCGGATCGCCCCTACATAATTAATATTGGAGAATAAACGATGACGATGGACGACAGAGATGGCGTTATTTGGCTGGATGGCAAATGGGTTGAGTGGCGCGAAGCTAAAGTCCATGTGTTGACGCATACCTTGCATTACGGCTTGGGCGTGTTCGAAGGTATAAGAGCCTATCACGCGGAAAAAGGCACGGCGATTTTCAAGATGCAGGATCATACCGATCGCCTGTTCCGTTCCGCGCACATCATGAATATGAAAATGCCTTACGGCAAAGACGAACTGAATCAAGTTCAGCGCGATGCGGTTGCCAAGAATAACCTGGACAGCGCCTATATCCGCAGCATGTGCTTTCTAGGCTCAGAAGGCATGGGACTCAGAGCCGATAACCTGAAAGTGCATGTCATGGTTGCCGCATGGTCGTGGGGAGCGTATCTGGGCGCGGAAAGCATCGAGCAAGGCATCCGCATCCGCACCTCGTCTTACACCCGCAACCATCACAACAGCACCATGTGCAAAGCCAAAGCCAACGGCAATTACATCAATTCGATTCTGGCTTTGCAGGAAGCGCGCGCCAATGGTTACGATGAAGCGCTGATGCTGGATCATGAAGGCTTCGCAGCAGAAGGCAGCGCAGAAAACCTGTTTATCGTACGCAACGGTAAAATTTACACCCCGGAAACCACTTCGGCGCTGGAAGGTATTACCCGCGATACGGTTATGACGATTGCCAGAGAGCAAGGTTATGAAGTGATTGAAAAACGCATCACTCGCGATGAAATCTACGTGGCCGATGAAGCGTTCTTTACCGGATCTGCGGCCGAAGTGACTCCGATCAGGGAGTTGGATAACCGCGTAATCGGTTCCGGCAGCCGTGGTCCGGTCACCGAGAAATTGCAGTCGCTGTATTTCGACTATGTGCATGGACGCAGAGACGATCATGCCGATTGGTTGACTTACGTGGCTTGATACTTCTGAAAAAACACTCAATATTAAGGTAGTGACAGCTACTTATTTAACGCGTCATCCCGGCAGGGAATGCCGGGATCCAGCAGCCATGGATGGCAATACCAGATATCGCTAACCATTTTTTGCTACATGAAATCCTTTGGCTCTGTTTTTTCACATCCTTTTGTTCTGGATTTTGCCGGGGATATGAAAGCAAAATGACTAGCGCAAATACAAATCCACCCAGCGGCCCCAAAAAAATCCTAGTCGTCGGCCCCTCCTGGGTCGGCGATATGGTGATGGCGCAAAGCCTGTTTATCGCGCTGAAAAATACCCATCCCGATTGCCAAATTGACGTGCTGGCTCCGTCATGGACATTATCCCTACTGGAAAGAATGCCCGAAGTGAGCAAAGCCATTGCCATGCCGTTGCCGCGCGGCAAGTTTGGCCTAATGGAGCGCATCGAACTAGGCAAAAGTCTACGTCCGGAAGGCTACGACCAAGCCATCCTGCTGCCGAACTCATGGAAATCCGCAATTCCCACGTTCTTTGCCAATATCCCCGTTCGCACCGGTTACATCGGCGAATGCCGCTGGGGCTTGCTGAACGACGCCAGAAAGCTTGATAAAAAACTGCTGACCATGACCGTGCAGCGTTTCGTGGCCTTAGGGTTGCCCGTTGATGCGCCTATGCCGCCGGTATGCCCAAAGCCTGTGATAACGATTAGCAAAGACCGGCAACAAGTCGTTATCGATAAATTCAAATTAACACCATCAGCGAAAATTCTGGCTCTATGCCCCGGCGCCGAATACGGCCCGGCAAAACGCTGGCCGACCGAGCATTACGCCGAAGTCGCCCGGCATAAAATCGACCAAGGCTGGCAGGTCTGGCTGTTCGGCTCAGAAAAGGATAAAGCGGACGCGGAACAAATCAACAGGGCGACATCCGGGTTATGTACCGATTTTACCGGCAGGACATCCCTGGCCGAAGCGGTCGATCTGATGTCGCTGGCCAATACCGTGGTGACCAACGATTCCGGCCTGATGCATGTCGCCGCCGCGCTGGACAAAAAAATCATCGCCATTTACGGCTCATCCGATCCGGGGTTTACGCCGCCGCTGAACGATAAGGCTCAAGTTATCTCATTGAACCTCGATTGCGCGCCCTGCTTCAAGCGCGAATGCCCTCTAGGCCACACCCATTGCCTGACCGGCATCACACCGGATCGGGTGCTTGAATTGATAACGCTTACCCAATCAGGGCCTAAGTGAAAATTGCGATCATAAAACTCTCGGCCCTGGGAGACATTGTCCATGCGATGGTGGCGTTACAGTTCATCAAGGCGCATTCCCCGGAAATTCAGATCGACTGGATAGTCGAAGAGCGCTTCGCCGAAGTCTTAAAATACAATCCCGACATCGATAACATTCTGACGGTTAACCTGAAAGCCCTAAAAAGCAGCAAGGCCGGAATTTTTGCGCAGCTTAAAAGGATTCGCAGCTATGCAAACAACAACTATGATCTGGTTATCGACGCCCAAGGGCTGATCAAATCCGCGGTTACCGCCAAACTGGTAGGAAAACGCATCGCTGGATTCGATGCCGACTCAATCAGGGAAAAAGCCGCGTCATGGTTTTACGATGTCAAAGTCGCCTGCGCCTATGATGCCAACACCATCGACAGAAACGCCCTGATACTGTCCAGCCCGTTAGGCATCGACATTACCGCCGAGCAAATCCTGGGCAAAAAGCCCTTCCTGTTTTTCAACAACGAAGACCCGAAACTATACGATTTCCTGTCAAAAGACCGACTCAATATTGTGCTGGTAATTGGCTCAACATGGGACAGCCGCAACTATCCGGCCGCCAAGTTTGTAAAAATAGCAGAGGCGTTGCAGCAAAACTGCCTGGTTATCTGGGGCAGCGAGCAGGAAAAAGCCACCGCAGAGTGGATGGCGACGCAATCCGACCTGATCAAAGTCATGCCCAAGCTGGATTTGAACAGCCTGAAAGCGCTGATCGCCAAGGCCGATTTACTGATCGGCAACGATACCGGCCCGACCCACATGGCCTGGGGTTTAAACCGTCCGTCTATCACCATCTTCGGCCCGACCCCGGTCAGCCGGGTTTACCAGACCGACATCAACAAAGTGGTCAAGTCCGCGTCCATCGTCAATCCGTATAAACTCAACAAGCAGGATTATTCGATTAAGGACATTGATGAGCGAGAGATTATCGAGCAGGCGAAGTTTTTATTGTCGCTGTGAATAAAGCAAGGACTATACCTATAAAACATATCAAAATTTGGCATCTTTGTACCTTCTCCTGCTGGAGAGGGTTAAAGAGGATATACAAAAAACCGAATTTTGAGGTACACACTTAAAAGCTCGTTCCCAGCCGCGCCACGTACGTTAAGTTAGGTCAATCAATGGGGTCAGTTTCTAATACCGCTACCTGTCGACGCATAAGTATATAAAAAACAATTAGATAATATATTGTATTGAAGTTAAGCTCTCGGTAAAAATTGGATATAATTGAAAATCATCACAAATTCAAATATC
>Ga0208789_1000418_pt1 | contig 41817 bp, 26 predicted proteins | sample Methanotroph_Enr_FD_187368 | JGI IMG/M metagenome (GOLD analysis project Ga0208789, IMG submission 187368) | Enriched soil microbial communities from Old Woman Creek wetland in Ohio, USA - Methanotroph_Enrichment_5 (SPAdes) (version 2) | ecosystem: Environmental > Terrestrial > Soil > Wetlands...
GCAGCTTCCGCTGATGGTGTAGATAATGTCAAAGGTTCCGTTTCCGGCTGCGACCGGCGAAAACAGGCCGGTGAGGTTGTTGGTGATTCCGGTTCCGGACCACGTTCCTCCACCTGTTACGGCAGTCAGGGTCACGGGTGCGTCGGAAACACAGAACGGTCCCGCCGGAGTTATGGTGGCATTGGCGAGGGCGTTCACGCTGATGGTGGTTGTATCCGAAGCTCCGCAGCTTCCGCTGATGGTGTAGATAATGTCAAAGGTTCCGTTTCCGGCTGCGACCGGCGAAAACAGGCCGGTGAGGTTGTTGGTGATTCCGGTTCCGGACCACGTTCCTCCACCTGTTACGGCGGTCAGGATCACGGGTGCGTCGGAAACACAGAACGGTCCCGCCGGGCTAATGGTGGCGTTGGCTGTACCACTGATTGAAACTACTACCGTATCGGTCTGCGATTCACATAATCCGGCTCCGAAGACACTCACAACATAGGAAGTGTTTACCAGCGGATTAAAAGTCTGATTAATGCCGGGTGCATTCACTACCAATCCATCCAATGAATTCCATAGAAAGGAGGCGCCAGCCGGTCCTGAAGCCGTGAGATTTACCGGACTTCCGGCGCAGGCGCTCTGATCAGGGCCTGCGCTGACCACAGCAACCCCGTTATTGGCATGGATAACATAATCGCAATTGGCGCCTGCATTTCCATCAATCATAATGTAATAAGTTTCGCCTATCGTCAGCGGGGAGCCTGTTACGGTAAAGGTTCCACCCTGTGCACCGTCCGTCAGGTTGCAGGGCGATACCAAATTGAATGCACTGCCATTAAACCCGAATATACCTACCTGGATTCCGTTGCCGGTACAGTTGGTTACGGTGAACTCAAATGAAGCAGAAGTTGATATGGCCTGGAATGCGAGCCAGGAATTGTTTTCAACGGTGCCACCAAATATCCCGTCATCGGGGGCGGGGCAATCGCCTCCACCACCCAGGTTATAGGGAAGGTCTTCTCCGTAATAACTGGCTGTTGTACCACAATAGTTGTTCAGGTTGCAAATGGTGGTTGCTTGTCCGAAGATATCTGAAGCAGGAGGGTTTCCGGCGCATGAGGGAGGATTTTCACAACTGATAACGGCACTCCATCCGCCATCAACGGCAGATCCATCGGAATGCCACACCACGGTGACACATGTGCTTAAGGTATTGATCATGAGCTGTGTAAAAGGGACGTCGTCTGAACTTGTGAGAAAGGCGATCGGCGTGCCGGTAGCCGTAGTTCCGTTATAGAAATAAAGCGTATCACCCGTCCCTGCATCAAGATTCAGTGCACTTGAGGTTAACGAGAAATCAAAAGCGAGGTATTGGCCGCTTGTGGAGCAAAAGGTCGTACTGTAATTTTCATTAATAGCATAATTACCACCGCTGCCGCCACTGTCATAAAAAGTCCCGGTGCAGGTGTTCACTACCTGACCGTTATAGGTGTCTATTTCGTAGGATTGAGCAATGACAGGGGTTGAAAGGATAAGAAAATAAATAGTTACTGAGCTCAGCAGGACCGTATGGAATCTCCTTTTAAAAAAGTTTGGCTTCACGCTTTGGGCGTCAGGGGCAGTGTCAGTTATTGAATTTCTCATAAGGGTAATTTGTGTTCTTGAAAAATAGTCAGTGTTATTTTGAATTCATTGCTTCAGGATTATGCTGCCTGAAAATGGATTTTTATTGGTTAATAAAAACCTTTTGTGTTAATGTATGTTCGTCTGTTCTTACGCTCAGAAAATAGAGGGCTGAGCGGATTTTTACGGTGGTGTTGAAACTGTTCCAGCCTTCGGTGAGCTGCTGCCGGTTCTGGCAAATGATCCGTCCGGCAACATCAGTCATAATTACCTGTGCGTCAGTATTTTCAGAAATTCCAAGGGAAAACATTATCTGGCCGGATTCCGGACGGTAAAATGCCGTTAATGTTTGCGCCCCTGAACCCTGATTGCAGTCGTAGGCCACATGGATTATGTTGCTCAATTCGCTTTGCCCGTCATAATCAACTTGCTTCAGGCGATAATAATTTTCCGGACGGGTATTGTTATAATCACTGAAGTGGTATGATAAGACTGTGTTGCTGTTTCCGTTGCCGGGAATTACCCCGATAGGTAGAAACTGGTTTCCATCCTCAGAACGCTCTACCACAAAATAATCATTGTTGGTTTCTGAGGCGGTTTGCCATTCAATTTCGATGGTATTTTCGGAGCAATTTCCATTGAAGTGTATAAGCTCAACAGGCAAGGGGTTTGGAGGAGGCGCAACCCCGTCGGCGTCGATGTAGAAATTGTTAAGTCCGCCAGCGGTTCCGTCAATTACCAGATAGTATGTTGCTCCGATGGTTGCGGCGAAATCCAGTTTGTGGTTCGCATAGGTTCCTGCATTTGAGCTGTAGCTTTCTGCGACAGGACAACTTACCATGGTCCAGTCGGTACCGGTACCTGCACAGGGGGTGGCCTGATTTTCTACCACAATGGATTGCAACTTATTGTTAACCACTCCGTTGTATAGTAGTCCGCTTATCGAAAGGGTTACCCTGGTTTTAGTGGCATAGAAAACGAACCATTGTGAATTGTCGTTGCTGCCATTCCAGTTACACCCGCCAAGGGTGGTAGCCGGATCCCAGGATTCAACAGTTTTTGCATCGCCTGCACCGGGATTATATGCTGTAGATCCAAGATAGATTCCGTTGGACAGGCCAATGGCTGAACTGCATTGGTCTCCGCTGGCCCTGACATTTGTTTCGGTGAAATCAGGTCCGAATATGAGTTCCACATAATCGAGTTTGAAATCATCGTTGCCAACAGCGGCACTTTCTGTAATCACTACATTCCAGGTACCCGCTGGATTGGTACCGCTGAAAACATTGAAATTGTTCTGCGAACAATAAAATCCCTGGTTAAAAGGCTCAACGGGTTGGGTAAAACCTGATGCGTAATTTGAGGCCGAAGCTTGCACCAGATTCGCAGAATATCGGAACCTGGCATCCAGACTGCCAGCTGTTATTCCCGCAAAGGCATTGCTGAACAAAACCATGGAGGTTCCATCCGGCGCTTTAATCGTGACAGTGTATTTGTCGGGCATTTCGTTGCTTCCTCCATAAAACCGCACCCTGACTTCCCTCAGATTGCAGGTGGCTCCCAGGGGGTTGGTCAATGCTGAGCCACCCACCGGAACCGAAAAAGTGTTTGCGGCAATTTCTGCATTTCCCAATTCCAGTATGGTCCCTGTAGCACAGGTTCTGAAACTGGCGGGGAGGGTGGTGGGCATGCTGATCGCTCTGTTGCCAGAAGGTGCTGTTATTGAGGGTGTTATTGTTGATCCATCATTGATGCTGGTGCATTCTGCATCGATCACATTTCCGGGAGTTGCGGTTGATTTTACATCGAAGGTCAGCCAGAAATAATTATTCCCGGCATGCAGTGATTGCGACCCACTGATGGCGAAATCCGCCAGGGTAGGACCAGCCACTGTTCCGAACAGCGTGGCTGTGGATCCGAAATCGGCGTTGGTGCTAAATAACGGACTTGCTCCGGTGTACCAGATCCGGGCATTTTTGATGTCTGCAATATTCGTTGTTCCGTTTGCATTCACAGTGAATGATGAAACACTTGCGCAATTGTCTATGGTGGCATTTACGACTATAGAGAGTATTTCAGCATTATCGTAACAGGTTGAAATTGTTGAGAGGTTAGTCTGTGCTGTGGTTGCTGTTATCGTGTTGGTGGAACAATCTTTATAACAACTTATTTTGTCGAGTTTAACCGTGGCTGTCGCATTGGTGCAGTGAATAGCAAACCAATAAGTTCCACTCAGAGGGCACAGCCAGCTGACAGAGTTTTTTTCCGCAGCAGCCCATGAACTTCCAGCCTGCGCGGCATTCCGGAGGTTGCTGCTTTGAGTTGCATTGGCAGAGGTTTTAGCCCCGGTTCCGGCATATATTTCAAAAAGTCCGTTATTGGTATATTTGTCAAAATACCCGACATAGTAACTCTGACCAGCGACAGCTGTGAAAGATTCGGTAAATAACCATGAATTGCTGGCGGTGCTGCCACTCATCTGGGCACAATTGGTTGAGGCAACACCATCAGCGGTATTTTGTGTCCAGTTGTTGCCACTAATATTCTGATTGGCCCAATCCGTTGGTAACCAGGTGGCAAAATCCTGAGGACCAAAGATAACCGTCTGTCCCCTTGCGTTTGTAAAAAAAAGCAAAAAAACGATAATCAGAAGAAAACTGCTGTGAGGTAGGGTTCTTTTCATGCTGGGCAGTTGTGTTTAATAACTTTTAACGGTTATTTTGCAAACCCAAAAATAGAGCGGAATACATTACTAATGAAAAATTAGGGATGTAAGGAAAAACAATGGGGCGTACCCTGGAGAATTAGGGGTAAACGGCAAGATTTGGGGTGAACAGGAAGCTTTACTGTCCCTCTTTAATCTTATTGATCATTGATTGAGGGAAATTTCTGGATACAGGTATGGCAAAATCCAGCTTTTGAAGATGGAATTTATAGCCCTGGGCATTTCCTGATACGTGGCTTACATTCAGCAAGTTGATGATAAATGACTTATGACACCTGATGATTTCATGGTGGTCAGTGAGTTGGTCTTCAATACGTTTCAGTGTGATGCGGCGTAATTCCTTTTTTACTTCCCCGCTTTTCAGGTAGTAAATTGCTGAATAATTATCGTTGGCCTCAAAACAGATGAGATCAGTTATACTGATGGACATGCTGCCTTCTTTTCCATCAAACTGAAGGTTGATCTGCTGCCCGGTATCGGGTATGTGCAGTGTTTTGATCTGCTCAGTAAGCTCCCCGGCTTTTTTCAGGTAACGCTTTAGCAGGATGTGCTCAGTAGCCAGAATGAGGATAAAAATCGGCAGAACGGAATAGGTTAAAACATCGGCAAATATGCTGAAAAAACCTTTAATATCTGGCTCATGTGAAGTAACTCCGGAATACAAAAATATCAGGGCAACCAAAATCAGGAAAACCAGGATTCCAACAGTGAGCAGGATTGCCTTACGGATATCAACGGCAATCTTTTTCAGATTATATACGGCCAATAGCATTGCCAGGATGACTGTGATCAGCAGGAAATTCCGGTTCCGTCGCTCATAATCAGCATTTTCTGATTTTAATGCCCCGGTTTCTCTCAGGTAAGCGATTTCCTTTTCTTTACGGTCGACCTGAAAGCGGGTTTCCAGTTCTGCAACGCGGCTTTTAATACCCAGGCTGTTAAGTGAATCGTTGATCACCACATATCGCTCAAGGTTCTCATAGGCTTTGTTGTTTTCACCGATCTTTTTATACGCTTTGGAAAGATTAAAATAGCCATCTTTAAGTTCATTCAGGAGGTCACCAGATTGGGCATAAAATACACTTGAGTCGAAGGCACTGACCGCCTGAGGATATTTTTGTTGTGCCATGAAAAGCTTGCCCATTTCACAATGACAAACCGATATACCCAATGGGTCATTCAGTTCATGGGCTACTTTGAGCGCGCGGCTGATGTTTGTCAGGGCACTTTCGTACTGGCCTTTTTTAGTCTCTATTCCGGCAATACCGTATAGCGCAAAATAAATCCCTTCTTTATTTCCTGATTTTTCCTCGATCAGCAGGGAATTGAGGTAATAGGCGTAAGCCATATCCAGACTGTCGATGGTTTCATAAACTGTCCCGATATTGTATAAACGTATAGATAGTTGTTCCTTGTTTCCATAATCCTCCTCAATGTTCATCGATAACTGGTAGTAATGAAGTGCTTTTGAATAATTTCCCTGAAGTTGGAACACACTACCGATATTGTTCAGGCAGGAGGAAACCCTCTGCTTGTCGCCTGTTTCATCAGCAACCCGCATGGCATTGAAGTATGAAGCCATAGCCTTTTCATAGGCTCCGATGTTTTTATATACCATCCCCATTAAAAGCAGGGCATTGATCTCACCGGTTTTATATCCCGCCTTAATGCTGAGCGACAATGACAAGCCTGAATAGTTTAATGAGCTTCCCGGATTGGAGGTTCTGGTTTCAAAAGCGAAAGCATTAAGCTTCTCGATTTTTTTTACCAGATCCTGATCGGCTGGAATAATCGAATCGTCTGGCACAGCGGACTGTCCATGAAAGGGTATGGTTAGAAAAAAAAGAAGAAACAGCAGGTATTTGATTGTCATTCAGTCGCGATATTCTTTTCAAAAATAAAAAGAAAATCGAAGCAACGGGTGATTTTAAAATCAAAAGCACCTGAAACGAAAAATGATTACGCTATATAACGGGCGTAATTTGCTTGCTATCTTATCATCATTACGGTTCCCGTAAGCTGATGTTCAATACCTGTGCGGTCCGTCAGCATGACAATCCATACATAGAGTCCCTGTTCGATGGGTTCCCCATTGCTGGCATCCCGGCCATCCCAACCGACGAAAAGATTGTCGGAATGAAACAGTTTTTCTCCCCAACGATCGTAAATGTACATATCAAACTCATTCTCAACGATTCCCACTCCCTGTCCGATAAAGGTTTCATTTACTCCATCCCCGTTCGGTGAAAAGGCATTGGGCATAAAGAACTCATAAGATTCTCTTACCTTCAGGTTTTTTACAGCAGTATCGCTGCATTGGTTTTCATTGGTCACCACCAGCTGTATTGTGAAGGTTCCGGTGTCGGTAAAGGTATGGGAAGGGTATTGAAGTATCGATGAGTTATTGGTTCCTGCTCCGGGATCGCCAAAGTTCCACGACCATGTAGAGGCAAAATACGACTGATCATAAAAATCCACAAGTGGGTTGTTGGTTTCACTGATTGTAGGATGAAACATGAAATCAGCCTCAGGTGCCTGCCATGCAATAATGGTATCATAATCGGCCACCGCACAGCCAAAAACCGACATCCCCGAAAGGGATACAATATACAACCCGCTTTCGTTATATGAGTACGTGGGATTAGTCAGGCCTGAGACATCCCCGCTGTTCATGGGATCGCCAAAATCCCAATGGAGTGTGCTCATATCGATCTGACCGTCAGGAATATATTCGAATCCGACCCCCAACGGGGCACATCCCTCTTTGGGAAGGGTTACGAAAGGAATGTTGGCGTTGTTAAAAAGAGCGATCACAGCAGAAGCAGATCCGGTGCACCCGGTTGCGTCGGTTCCGGTTACAATATATGTGGTTGTTGCTGTCGGATTAGCTGTTACTGTGGTGCCGGTGCTGGAAGACAGGCTGGCTGAAGGGGTCCAGTGATAATATACAGCTCCGCCGGCGGTAAGCAATGTGTTGTTTCCGTTACAAATAGTATCTGATACCGGATTGACATTCACCGTGATAGAGGAGTGTACATCGACCGATACCGATTCCGAGCCGCTACAGCCATTGCGGTCACCGGTAACGGTATAAACCGTGTTGGTGGTTGGATGGGCGCTGACTGAATTCCCGGAGGTGGCCGACAATGAGGCCGCCGGAGACCAAATGAAGGTATCGGCTCCAAAGGCCGTCAGCACTGAGGAAGATCCAATGCATATATTGCCGGGACTGGCGTTTACATTAATCACCGGAATCTGAAACACGGTAACCGATACACTGGCGGTATTAGAGCATCCGGCCATTGTTCCGGTAACGGTGTAGGTTGTACTGACCAAGGGTGAGATTACAGCTGGGTTAGAATTTCCGGCACCATGGCTCCACGCGTAGGTGGTTGCCCCGCCAGCGGTAAGCGAGGTTCCTGATCCGATACAAAATGCCGGAGGTGAGGCTGATGCAGTAATTACGGGCAGGGGATTTACATTCACCGTAACCGTGTTGCTGCCTGAACAGCCTGCTGCTGATGTTCCTGTTACAGTGTACGTTGTTGTTGTGGCAGGACTGACACTTACTGGTGATCCGGTAATACTTCCCGGAGTCCAGCTGTAGGTGTTGGCCCCATTGCCGGTAAGTACGGAAGTCGACCCTGCGCATACAGCACCCGGGTTGGCGGTGGCACTTACCGAAGGAAGCGGATTAACCGCGACAGTCAGGGTGGCCGAGCCTGTGCATCCTGCTGCACTGGTTCCGGTAACGGTATAAACCGAGGTTGCCGAAGGGGTGACACTGACGGGCGTTCCCGTTTGTCCGGCCGGGGACCATGTATAGCTGGCTGCCCCTGAGGCTGAGAGATTCGTGGACTGACCGAAGCACACAGCTGCAGGTGTTGCGGTAGCACCGACAGTGGGGTTAGGATTTACAGTGACAGTTATGCTGGCAGTACCTGAGCATCCCAGGGAAGAAACGCCGGTGACGGTATAAGAAGTTGTTGATGAAGGGGTCACATTCACTGGAGAACCCGTTAATGAACCAGGCATCCATGAGTAAGTGTTCGCTCCGGCTGCAGATAAAGCGCTTGACTGACCGGCGCAAATAGTTGCTGGCAGGGCTGAAGCTGAAAGGGTCGGGTTGGGGTTTACCGTAACACTAACGGTTGCTGTTCCTGTGCAACCGGTAGCAGTGGTCCCGGTAACAGTATACACAGCACTTGTCGCAGGGTTTACGCTGACTGGTGATCCGGTCAGGTTGCCGGGGATCCATGAGTAAGTGCTGGCGCCCCCTGCTGTCAGGCTGCTGGACTGCCCCTGGCAAATAGTGTTTGGTGAAGCGGTTGCAGTAATACTTGCGGAGGGATTCATGGATACGGTAATGTTTGCGCTGCCTGTGCATCCTGCTGCACTGGTTCCGGTAACGGTATAAACCGAGGTCGATAGGGGCGATACTGTGACCGGTGTGCCTGAAAGATTACCGGGCATCCATGCATACGTTGATGCACCGGCCGCTGATAAAGAAGAACTCTGGCCCGGGCAGATCGATGCGGGGGACGCCGCGGGAGTGATAACGGGCTTCGGGTTAACCGTAATGCTGAGGGTTGTGGTTGTGGCACATTGGCCGGCAGCCGGAGTAAATGTATAGCTGGTTGTTCCGGCACTGGTGGTGCTGACAGCCGGATTCCAGGTGCCGCTGATGGGCGGTGTGTTTGTGGAAGTAACAGGAAAAACCGGTGCCGTAGCGCCCTGGCATACCGCCGGAATGGTGCTAAAGGTTGGTGTAACCGAAGAAGGTGCGGTAATCGTGAAGCATTGCTGAACCGTCGATGAACAGGTGCTTGCCTGATCCCCGGTGATGGTGATCTGATCGATGCATATCGGAGGATCCTGACTGCTGCTGGAATTGTTGATCCAGCGGAACCGGAAACGGAGGTTTGACTGGTTCGCCCAGGAGGCATCCGTCCTGCTGCCTGCAATCCATGTGGTCTGATTGTTCAGTTTCGCGCCAGCGATGGTCCATGAAGTCCCCCCGTTCAGGCTATATTCGAGGGCACCGTAATCGTTGGCATCGCCGTCGCCCATCCAGTAAAAACTAAAAACGATATTGGTCAGACCTGTTGTGTTGATGGTGGCATTTATCGTGGCTTTCTGGTCAGCGGTTCCATCGGAGCCGTTGAAATTGGCATTTAAAGGGGGAAAGGGTGTGGAAGATCCCGAACCACACACGACAGGGCTGGTGGTTGTGGCGTTTACATGAAGGTAATAGCTCAGCGGATAACCGGTAATAGCCGCAGGCTGGTTTGGGACATTCGGGCACGAAAAGGGCGTGGCACCAACCATACAGGTTCCGCCGGTATAGCTGTTGTTCCTGATCCAGATGTTGTTGCCGTTACTGTTATCCAGCGTCCAGTTGGTAAGGCCTGTTTCAAATGTTTCCGTAAAGAGGGTCTGCGTAGTGGTTGTTGAAGATCCTCCGGTAATATCAACACAATAAGTTCCGACAGGCAGATTAACCAGTGTCCGCTCGTTTGTGGCTCCTGCCGGCAGATTCGCTGCAGCGACAGGGGATACAACTGGCCCGCTCACCCAATGATAGGTTTGGCCTGTTGAAGTGGGGACGATTGTTATGCTGCCGCTTGTGGGTCCGGCACAGCTGACATTAACCGTTGATGAGGTAAAGGTCGGGTTTGATCCCGGCATTACCGTCACTGTTACATTTATGGCAATTCCGCATTGCCCGGCTGTGGGTGTAAAAATATAGGTTCCTGTTGTAGTATTGCTGACGGTTGACGGGCTCCAGGTTCCGGAAATGCCGTTAGATGAGGTGCCGGGCAATAAAGGTGCTGTGGAACCACTGCATAGGGTGGTCGGGATGGAGAATGCAGGAGTACCCACGGCATTGATCACCACGGTGGTAGTTGAAGGTCCGCAGGCACCTGCAACAGTGTATGTTACAGTGTAGTTTCCGGCGGTACTTCCGGAAGGTGTGATGGCGCCGGTGGTGGAATTGATGCTCAAGCCTGCCGGTGAAGCGCTGTAAGTCCCGCCGCTGGTGCCGGTCAAAGTGACGGCCTGAGGGGTACTGGTTGTTGCACAGAAGGGTGTGGCATATGAAATTATCGGAGAGGATCCGGCAGAAACATTGATGTTTACTGTATCAGAAACGTTTTCACAAGGTCCGCTGGGAATGGTCCACACAAAAGTATTGGTTCCGTTCGAAAGTCCTGAAACGGAGGAGGTAGGGCTGTTGATATTGGAAAAGGTTCCGTTACCGGCGATGGTGCTCCAGGTGCCGGTTCCGGCGTTAGGGGCAAGAGCAGCCATCGTGGTATTGCTTACGCAGATGTTTTGATCGGGGCCGGCACTTACTACGGCAACTCCGGTGTTGGCGTGGATAATATAATCACAGGTAGCTCCGGCATTTCCGTCGATCATAATATAATACGTACTGCCGATGGTCAGTGCGGAAGCCGTTACTGTGAATGTGCCCCCTTGTGAGCCATCCGTCAGGGCACAGGGCGATACCAGGTTGAAGACGCTTCCGTTAAACCCGAAAATCCCGACCTGTATGCCGTCGCCGCTGCAGTTGGTTACGGTAAAATCAAAAGATGCAGTCGTTGAAATTGCCTGGAAGGCAAGCCAGGAGTTGTTCTCAATGGTGCCGCCGAAAATACCGTCATCAGGTGCCGGACAGGTACCACCACCACCCAGGTTATAGGGCAGGTCTTCACCGTAATAGCTGGCTGTTGTTCCGCAGTAGTTGTTCAGGTTGCAAATAGTGGTCGCTTGTCCGAAAATATCAGAAGCCGGAGGGTTTCCGGCGCATACTGGAGGATTTTCACAAGCAATAACGGCATTCCATCCACCATCAACGGCAGATCCATCGGAGTGCCACACCACGGTAACACATGTGCTTAATGTATTGATCATGAGCTGTGTAAAAGCGACATCGTCTGAACTTGTGAGAAAGGCGATCGGCGTGCCGGTAGCCGTAGTTCCGTTATAGAAATAAAGCGTATCGCCTGTCCCTGCATCGAGATTCAGTGAACTCGATGATAATGAGAAATCAAAGGTGAGGTATTGACCGCTTGCGGAGCAAAAGGTCATGCTGAAACTTTCATTATTGGCGTAATTTCCACCACTGCCACCGCTATCATAAAAACTACCACCACAGGTCGTTACCACTTGTCCGTTATAGGCATCGATTTCATAGGTTTGCGGAAAGGCAGCGTTAGCAAAAAGGAGGAGAAAAATGGTCATCGCACTCAGCAGGGTCGCCTTAAATCTCATTTTCATATGTTTCGGTTTTGTGGACCGTGATTCCGGTCTTTAATATAAAGTTCAAAGAACGATATCATTCCTATTGCATGCAAAAAAGAGGGGCGTACTCACGCTTTTTGGGATAAAGTAGTAAAAACTAGCTTGCTTTGGGGTGAAAGGAAATAAAAATGGGGTGAACAGGAACCTGTTTTAACCCCTGAGGTTATATGAAATCCGCCTCTATGCTGCTTTCAATGATTCGTTTCGTTCCTGCGTTTTTAAATGCAGGTTTTAATCAGCCATCAGCTGTTGCTGGAAAACAGGCATCAGAACTGATTAATAGAATGTTGCTTTCCGTGCTTTCTGATGATTTTCTCTGCCAACTGTACCTGAAACCTGTTTCCGTGTACGATCAAAAGGAAGCGCCCTTTCAGGAGATGGGCTTTGTAAACATTGACCCTGTAGTTATTCATAATAATCATTATCAGAAAGGTCACAAAACCTCCTGATATCAGTCCGACATTCGCGCCGGCAATAGCGCCGATTAACCATCCGGCATCTCCAAAATAGTTAAAGAAGGGAATCGTAATCATGTTTTCGCCGGAAAGAGCCCCCAGCGTAATGCCAATCGTCATGCATACGATAATCCCTGACCAGCTTAAGGTCCCGGAAAATTTGTAGCGCACAATTTGTCCCAGCTTTTCATGGCTTTCCAAAACAGAAATCTGATGTTTGGAAAATTTGTCCTCCTCCAGCAACCGCTTGGCTTCCATCGCTTCTGGGAGGGAATCAAAAACGCCAATAGTAGTTTTCATTTCATGTTCACTTTAGGTAGGTTAATATTCTAATACAAATATAATGAAGAATCCTAAAGTATGGTTTCTGAACGAGTTATATTTCTAAGGGAGTGCGGATTCCGGGGATGGAGGTGTCGGAAATCCGCAAAGAATTACCTACCGTTCCTTCCAGGGGGCCAGTAAACTTTTCTGAAGGTTTTGCTTGGCGCGGAAAAGCAACGATTCTACCGACGAAATGCTGGTGTTCATTACCAGCGCGATTTCTTTGTAGGGAAGGTCTTCAAACTTGTCGAGGATAAACGCCGTGCGTTGTTTCTCCGGTAAGGCGTCAATCGCGCGCTGCAATTGCTGCTGAAGTTCGAGATTTTCAAGATTGCCGGCAGGGGTGAGGTTGTTGTCGGCAATCTCTGGAATTACTTGTTTTTGCCCATCCTCAGAGCTTTTCCGTATTTTGAAAAAGAAAGAGCTGCTTTTCTTTTTCCTGAGATGGTTTAGCGATTTATTCACGGCAATACGATAAATCCAGGTGTTCAGACTGCTGTCGCTCCTGAACGTTGCTAACGATTGGTACAGTTCCACAAAAACATCCTGCGTAATATCCTGGGCATCTGCCGTATCATGAACGAAGCCAAAAGCCGTATTGTATACTTTGTTCTGATATAGGTCGTATAATTGACGAAAAGCCTGCTGCTCGCCATTACGAATGTTTTCTATCAGTTTTTTTTCGTCCATGAGCGACAAAAGTAATGATTATTGGTTTATGCGTAACCGCAAGGGTCGCCCCATATCCCCACATCCTCTCTTCATTCATCATTCATCATTCATCATTCATCATTTGGTCTTTATCCCCACATCCTCTCTTCATTCATAATTCATAATTCATAATTCATCATTTTGTCTTCATCCCCACATCCTCTCTTCATTCATAATTCATAATTCATCATTCATCATTTGGTCTTCATCCCCACATCCCCACATCACCACATCACCACATCATACTTTGCGTTTCCAATATTTTAATTATTTTTGCCCTGCAAAAGCATGATTGCCTGCAGCAACTTTTGAATGCTCCAATCCATGGTGACAAAAAAACGGACATCAGTTAAAAAGGTTAAGCGGAAAAAAATCAAGTTCCGCAAAGTCGCACTGAAAATCACATCCGGTCAAAAAAAGAAAATTGACCGCTTCTGTTTTTTTCACCATACCACCATGAACCGTTTCGTGAAAAAAGCGATCAAAGAATATATCGAAGTGCATGGCGCTGATATCCCTGATGAAGAACCCGTAGTCAAAAACCAACTCAAACTATTCGACCCTGACGATTTTAAATCAGGCAGGCAAATGGATCTTTTTGAAATGATAGTCCAAAGTCCCTAGTCCCTAGTCCCTAGTCCCTAGTCCAAAGTCCAAAGTCCCTAGTCCAAAGTCCCTAGTCCTTAATCCATTGTCTCTTGTCCATTATCAATTGTCCATTCTCAATTGTCCATTGTCAATTGTCCATTCTCAATTCTCATTTGTCCATTGTCAATTCTCAATTGTCAATTGTCAATTGTCAATTGTCTTCTCCTGCCATTTTGTCGAAAATCTGGCATGGCAGATTATTTGACTTCACACTAATGCTTAATAAGAGTGCTTATTTTATTTGTTGAATTATAGTTAGTTAGTAATTTCTGATACATTAACCTGTCAGAAAGGCAACATTGGATTGCCAAAAAATGAATTTTTGTCAGTTTGAAAAGATAAAACGATGATTGGAAAAAAGAAAAAGAAAGACATGGAACAGGATAATGAAAATCTGCAGAACAAGCAGGACGAAACAGCGGAAGGGCAGACCGGAATGAACGCGGAATCAGGGGAGCAACCCGTAAATGACGCACAGGCCCCGGTGGATGAAAGTGCCGGACCCATTGCAGAGTGCATTGATAAGGATAAACAGATTACTGAACTGAACGATAAGTACCTGAGGTTGTATGCCGAGTTCGACAATTATCGCCGGCGCACCCTGCGTGAACGTGTTGAGCTGATTCAGACAGCATCCGGCGATATGATGGTGGCCCTGCTGCCCGTGCTGGACGATTTTGACCGGGCAATCAGTGCTTTCGATCAGGTTTCTGATGTGGACGCCCTTAAAGAAGGTCTGGTGCTGGTGCAGCAGAAATTCAAAGGGATACTTACACAAAAAGGACTCGAAGAAATGAAGTCTATCGGTGAAGTTTTCGATACCGATCTGCACGAAGCAATTGCAAATCTTCCGGCTGACATTGAAGAAAACAAGAACAAAGTCGTGGATGAAATTGAAAAAGGATATTTATTAAACGGTAAAGTAATCAGGTTTGCCAAAGTAGTCGTGGCGAATTAGGAAGCCCCGGTAATAATCAAAATAAACAATGACGAAAAGAGATTTTTACGAAATACTGGGTGTCAGCAAAGATGCTTCCGAAGCGGAGATCAAAAAAGCCTACCGTCAGATGGCATTGAAATACCATCCCGACAAAAACCCCGATAATAAAGCAGCTGAGGATAAGTTCAAGGAAGCGGCAGAAGCTTACGATGTGCTGAGTAATCCTGAGAAAAAACAACGTTACGACCAGTACGGACACAGCGGTGTGAACGGTGGAAACGGATTTGGCGGCGGCGGCGGAATGAGCATGGACGATATCTTCAGTCATTTCGGAGATATTTTCGGTGGCGGCTTCGGCGGGTTCAGCGGATTTGGTGGTGGCGGTGGATACAGTTCCGGCCAGCGCGTTAACCGCGGCTCTAACTTACGGGTGAAAGTGAGATTGACCCTGGAAGAAATCGCTAACGGCGTCGAAAAAAAGATTAAAGTCAGTAAACATATTAACTGCGAAGCCTGCAATGGCACGGGTGCCAAAAGCGGCAGCTCGAAAAAAACCTGTGGCACCTGTCATGGAACGGGCCGCGTAACCAGGGTCACCAATACGTTCCTGGGCCAGATGCAGACCGCTTCTACTTGTCCCACCTGCGGTGGCGAAGGTCACACCATCACCGAAAAATGCACTTCCTGTTTCGGCAACGGCGTGGTAAAAGGAGAAGAAGTTATCAGCATTAAAATACCGGCAGGGGTTTCAGAAGGAATGCAGCTATCCGTCAGCGGCAAGGGAAATGCCGGCGCCCGCTCGGGCGTACCCGGCGACCTCATTGTGCTGATCGAAGAAATTGAACATCCCGAACTCAAACGCGACGGGAACAACCTGCTGTACGAACATTATATAAGTTTTCCGGAAGCAGTGCTGGGATGCTCCATCGATATTCCCACCATTGACGGTAAAGCCCGTGTAAAAATTGAGCCCGGAACACAGTCAGGCCGCATACTGCGCCTCAAAGGCAAAGGCCTGCCTTCTGTAAATTCTTACGGCCGTGGCGACCTGAAAGTCCATGTAAATGTGTGGACCCCGCAAAATATGACCAAAGAAGAAAAGGCCATTGTACAGCGTTTCATGGATTCCGAAAGTTTCAAACCCAAGCCCACAGCTAAGGATAGGAACTTTTTTGAACGGATGAGGGAGTTTTTTCAATAATGGGGTGATGTGGTGATGTGATGATGTGATGATGAAGACACAAGACACAAGACACAGGACACAAGACACAAGAGACAAGACACAAGAGACAAGACACAAGAGACAAGACACAAGAGACAAGACACAAGACACAAGACACAAGAGACAAGACACAAGAGACAAGACTCAAGATACAAAGAACCAATACCAGAATTCCCACCGCCCCAACTAGGGACTAGGGACTAGGGACTCTGGACTAAAAAAAATGAAGTGAACATTCTTTCTACTAAAGACGTCACGAAGCGCTATGCAGCGCACACGGCCCTGAACAGGGTGAGCATCGAGGTGCCGGAGCAGAGCATTTTTGGTTTGCTGGGACCCAATGGTGCCGGTAAGACTTCGCTGATCCGGATCATCAACATGATTACCGCGCCTGATGAAGGCGAGGTTTTTCTGAACGGTGAACGGCTCCGCAGTTCTCATCAGGAAATTGTGGGTTACCTTCCGGAAGAAAGGGGCCTGTATAAAAAGATGCAGGTCGGCGAACAGGCCGTTTACCTGGCCCAGTTAAAAGGGGTATCGAAGAAGGAGGCAGTGAAGCGCTTAAAAGAATGGTTCGACCGCTTTGAAATCGGTGGCTGGTGGAACCGCAAGGTGGAAGAGCTTTCGAAAGGCATGCAGCAAAAAATTCAGTTTGTGGTCACCGTCATTCATGAACCCCGCTTATTGATTTTTGATGAGCCCTTCAGTGGCTTTGATCCCATCAATACCAATATCATTAAAGAAGAGATTCTGCGCTTAAGACAAGAAGGTGCGACCATTATTTTTTCAACACATAATATGGAATCTGTTGAGGAACTATGCGACAATATTACCCTGATTAATAAATCCAACAACATCCTTTCGGGAAAAGTCAGAGACATCCGCGGTGCCTATAAATCCAATACGTGGGAGATCAGCCTGCACGGATTGAAAGAAGACCTCAGTACTTTGATCAGTAAGGATTACAGCATTAAGGAACAAAAGCAGGATCACGACCTGCTGCGGGCGGTCATTAAACTGAATGGCCATAACAATCCAAATCCACTGATCCAAAGTCTAATGCCCCATGCGGAAATTCATTCGTTGCACGAAATCATGCCAACGATGAACGATATCTTTATCAGCTGTGTCAATAACGATACGGCTTTACGCATGGATGCCCCAAAAAATTTATAACACACGAATCACACCGATCAGATGAAAAAGACCTGGATCATAATAAAACGCGAATATCTCTCAAGAGTTAAAAAGAAATCCTTTATTGTCCTGACCATTCTGGGCCCCTTGTTGCTGGCGGCTTTGATGATAGTGCCCTATTTTATCGCACAATCAACCGAAGGCGTAAAAGTGATTGATGTGGTCGATGAAACCGGAATCTTTTATGAGAATCTCGGAAGTAATAAAAATATACAATTCCGTTACCTGGATGTAGACATCGCCACCGCATCGAATCAATATGATGAAGATATTTCGTATGCCTTGTTATACATCCCGAAACCTACCTACAGCATGCCTGTTTATGGCGAATTGCTGTATAAGAACAAGCAGCCGGGAATGACCGTTACGACCTATATTCAGGAACGCATGCGGTACATCCTCGAGAATAAAATTCTTCACGACCAGTTCAATATTGATAAAAAGGATTTAGATGCGGCAAAAACCAATGTTGAATTGGTTCAGAAAGATATTAAAACCGGAGAAAAGAGCGCCCCGGTACTGACTTCCATTGTAGGCTACGTGGGCGGTCTGCTGATTTACATGTTCATTTTCCTTTTCGGGAATATGGTGATGCGCGGGGTGCTGGAAGAAAAAACCAACCGTATTGTTGAGGTGATTGTTTCATCCGTAAAGCCCTTCCAGCTGATGATGGGCAAGATCATCGGCATCGCCATGGTGGGACTGACACAGTTCCTGCTATGGATCATTCTTACATTCACCATCATCAGCATTTTTCAGGTTACAGTAACCGGTAAGGATATGCTGAAGCAGGGAAAACAGACAGAGTTTGTGATGGATAAAAATGTGGTGATCCCTGATAATACCGCCGTGCAGAGCCCTACCGATAACAGCGAACTGGCGGGCGTTTTAAGCTCCATGCAGGGTTATGATTTTGTTGCCATTTTGTTGTTGTTTTTGTTTTTCTTCCTGTTCGGTTACCTGATGTACGCAGCGCTTTTCGCCGCCATCGGCTCTGCCGTGGATGCAGAACAGGATACCCAGCAATTCATGGCGCCTATTACCATTCCGCTGCTCTTCGCGTTTGTGATGGGTGTTTATATCATTAACGATCCCCAGGGACCGCTGGCCTTCTGGCTTTCCATTATTCCGCTCACCTCACCGGTGGTCATGATGATCCGTCTGCCCTTCGGTGTTCCGCCCCTCGAATTATACCTTTCAATGTTCCTGCTGATCCTCGGTTTTATCTCTACCACCTGGCTTGCCGGCAAAATCTACCGCACAGGCATTCTCATGTATGGCAAAAAGGTGAACTACCGTGAACTCTGGAAATGGCTTAAATATTAGTTTGAAAGTAGAAAGTTGGAAAGTTTGAAAGTAGAAAGTTAAAAGAAAGCATATGCTCCGTGGCCCTCAATGCGGATATTAAACAGCATAACACAGAGGACCACAGAGGACCACAGAGGAGGCACAGAGGTGGCACAGAGGAAATGCTGTGACTTGTCACCCCCTGACTGCCTGTGCGGATGCCGGCGGGAAGTCAGTGGGTGACTGGACTGAGCTTTTAGTCTCAAGTCTATGATTAGTCACGGGGCGACTGCCCGCAAGCCCCCCGCTATAGGCAGTCGCCCCGTGACAACCCTCACCCAGTTAGTTGGAAAGTTCAAAAGTTCAAAAGTTCAAAGTTCAAAAGTTTGAAAGTTCAAAAGTTCAAAGTTCAAAAGTTTGAAAGTTCAAAAGTTTGAAAGTTCAAAAGTTCAAAGTTCAAAAGTTAAAAGTGAGAAGGGCTAACCCTTTCTGCTTTCTAACTTTCTACTTTCTAACTTTTTACTTTCTACTTTCCAACTGTCTTAATAAATTTCCAGCAGCTTCTTAATCGTTTCCCCCACTGCGTGCGCTTTTTCTTTTACTGCGGTGTTCCCTAAAGGGATATCAACGGGGACATCCATGTTCAATGGGATCCTTCCGGAAATGGGAAGGGTGTAAGGAAAGGTGATGATGGCCTCGCTGTTGACCGGGATGTCGATGGGTACGTCGAGGTCGATGGGGATTTGCAGCGAGAGGTTTATGGGAATGGTTTGGTTAATGGGAATGCTTACGGGAATGCTGGTTTTAAACGGCAACGGATCGCGGAATTTCAACCGGATGTCCTGCTTCAGCGGAATCTCAGCAACGATAGGCACATTGATCCCTTTCTTATTCCTTAGCGGGACGGTGAACATCTGATCGATCGGAATAATGGCATCCACCGGTACTACCAGCTCGCCATCAATCAGCACCGCGGTGTCCACTTCAATGTTCTGACGGATGTTCAGGGTAATGGGCACATCCAGACGCTGATCAACCGGAATGAGATCCTTCAGATTGATGGTATTCTTTACGCGCATCTGCACCACCACACGCACTGCCTGCGTAACCTTAAATTCAGTATCGATCGACAGGGTGTCCCTGATTTTTACCGTGTATAAAATATGCGAATCGCCCAGTTCATCCATCAACTCAGCCACCCGATCGAGTTTATGCTGCGCCTGGCTCCTGAAAAAGAGCAGAAAGGCAATCAACAATACATTGATGGTAATGGAGAGGATGGCAATGAGTCCGCTATGTTTGCTGATGTTCGACACCCTTAGATATTTATTTCACAAACATAAGGATAATTTTTATCCCTCAGTTATTTTTTCCGCCAGTTCAAGCCAGCGGTCGCCGAGGTGTTCAAGTTCTTCGGTGAGTTCTGCAAACCGTATAGCCCATTCCTGCAGTTGTTCTGAAGTTCCGTTGCCGTCATTCATGTGGGCCACAATTTCAGTTTTTTCTTTCTCAAACTTTTCGATGGAAGCCGTGATGGCTTCAAATTCCTTCTTTTCCTTGTAGGAGGCTTTATTGGGGTCGGTCTTTGCCGCCGGTTTTTTCTCAGCAGATTTTACGGTCAGTTGTTTTTGCTTTTGCTCCAGGGCATCCTGTTTCTTCTGCCACGCGCGGTATTCCGTATAATTACCGTAATAGTCCTTTATCTTGCCATCTTCATTAAAGACCAGGATGTGATCGACCAGCTTGTCCAGAAAAAAGCGGTCGTGCGATACTATCATCAGGCAGCCCGGGTAAGAGATCAGGAATTCTTCCAGAATCTGAAGGGTGTCGATATCCAGGTCATTGGTGGGTTCGTCGAGAATCAGGAAGTTCGGGTTGCGCATCAGCACGGTGAGCAGAAACAAACGCCGTTTTTCACCGCCGCTCAGGCTCGAATAGTAGCTGTATTGCAGCGTATGCGTAAAATTAAACCACGCTAAAAATTGCGAAACAGAAACGGTGCCTTTGCCCATGGTCACCACTTCCGCGATGTCTTTCACAATGTCAATCACACGGGGATCGCCTTTGATATCGAGGCCTTCCTGCGAATAGTATCCGAATTGTATGGTCTGCCCGGCACTGATGCGGCCCTGGTCGGGCTTGAGGTTTCCGCAGATCATGTTAAGCAGCGTGGATTTTCCGGAGCCGTTGGGACCGGCAATACCGATGCGTTCGCCCTTTTTGAAGGTATAGCTGAAATCGTCGAGTACGCGTAGTTCTCCGAAACTCTTGCTTACATTATACATCTCGAGGATCTTTCCTCCGATGCGTTGCACTTTGGTGTCGAAACGCACCAATTCGGCGGGACCGCGGCGGTGGGCCTTTTCTTCAACTTCATAAAAACTGTCGATGCGGGCTTTTGATTTGGTGGTACGGGCCTTCGGCATGCGGCGCATCCAGTCGAGTTCACGCGTGTAGAGGTTACGGGCACGCTCTGTCTCTGTGGCCTCGTTCAGCAGACGGTCCGTTTTCTTTTCAAGAAAATAAGTGTAGTTGCCTTTATAGCGAAACAGCGTATTTCGGTCGAGTTCAATAATTTCATCACATACCCTGTCCAGAAAGTACCGGTCGTGGGTTACCATGAGCAGGCTCAGCTTCTGCGGGGCCATGTAGTCTTCCAGCCATTCGATCATCTGTACATCGAGGTGGTTGGTGGGCTCATCCAGCAGCAGTACATCGGATTCTGCAATCAGCACGCGGGCCAGCGAAAGCCGTTTACGCTGTCCGCCGGACAACGTCCCGATTTTCTGGTTGTTCCCCTGCAGACCTAGTCTGTCGAGGATTTCAGTAATTTTTCGTTCGTAATCCCAGGCCCCGGCTTTGTCCATATGCTCAACCAGAAGATCCAGCTTGCGCTGATTTTCTAGGTTGTGCTGAAGGTGAGAATCTTCTAAACAGTTTTCGTAATCGTGAATCAGTTGCATCACGGGGTCATCGGAGTCGAGCAATGCATCGCGCAGATACTGCTCAGGATTGAATTCAGGGTTCTGTGGCAGATAGGCGATACGAAGATCCTTGCGGGTGGTGACTTTTCCGGTATCCGGATCCTCTTTTCCGGCAAGGATATTCATCAGCGTGCTCTTACCCGTGCCGTTGGCTGCGATAAGCGCGAGTTTCTGACCCTGGTCAAGACCAAAGGTCAGGTTTTCGAAAAGGGTCTTTTCCCCGAAGGATTTGCTGAGGTTTTCAGCCAGAAGGATATTCACGATACGAGGTTTATTCGGGTCTGTAGTACGACCACTAACATCTTAATAGGAAATGATCGGCATTTTGCGGAGGTATTTGGAGCCGTTAAGCTGGCCCAGCATGAATTCCGCAACATCAGCACAGGCAATATTTTTTCCGGCAGGCTTGTCTTCGGTGATGTGGTATTTTCCGGTCTTTTGCCCGTCGATCAATGCGGAAGGCCTCACCAGTACCCATTCGAGGGCGCTCTTTTCAAGGACTTCCAGCTGTTTGAGTTTATCATTAAAAATCTTTCTCAGGAATAAGGGGCGGATGACATTACCGAAAAAGAAACTGCTGTCTTTGGCGCCAAAGATTCCGGCAGAAGAAACCACGATGATGCGGTTGATCTTGTTCTTTTTCATGGCTTCCACAATCTGATGGGTTCCTTCGGAATGTACACCGGCCTCTTTCGAGGAACGGGCACCCAGCGCAACCAGCACCACATCGGCACCTTCCATCGCTTTTTCTACAGCCGCTGCATCCCGTACATCGCCCTCAACAAGACTGAGTTTTTGATCCGTCAGGTCGATGGAATCCAACCGCCTCACCAGGGCCTTTACCTGGTAGCCCTTTATGAGCGATTGTAGCATAAGCTCTTTCCCTGTGCGGCCACTGGCCCCGAATAATGCAACGTTCATCTGTTTATTTCTTTTGGAGTGCAAAGGTAGTCATTTCCAGCAAATTTACCGCAGTAAACCCCCAACCTTTTTTATCCCAACCTTCAACTTTCCAACTTTCAACTTCCCAACTTTCAAACTTTCTAACTTTCCAACTTTCAACTTTCTAACTTTCTAACTTTCCAACTTTCAACTTCCCAACTAACTGGGTGTGGGTTGTCACGGGGTGACTGCCTTTTTATTGTGACCCGTTGGGCCACGACTCATTTTTCTGCCTGCGGCGCTTGCCACGAAGACTCTAAGGCACGAAGGAAACATTAAAAGATTCTCAATGCTATGCATTTTCGAAAGTGATAAGAACCTTCAGCGGTTGATCCGAAGGTACTGTTTCGGATTATTACGGGGCAAAATCAGCCGCATTTCCTCTGTGGTCCTCATTGCCTCCTCTGTGGTCCTCTGTGCCTCCTCTGTGGTCCTCTGTGTAATTATTATGTCTTTTAACTTTCCACTTTCAAACTTTCCACTTTCAAACTTTCAACTTTCTAACTTTTCAACTTTCCAACTTTGAACCTGAAATTATTGATTATTTTTGCGCATGTTTTGGAAAACCCACCGGAAAGAACCCGCCCCACAACCCGAATCTGCTGCAACGCAGGCAGGGAAGGAGTTGCTCAACGACAGCAAGCGCATTCTTTCCAGTTTTGTCCTTACCATTATTACCGCCCTGGTCACGGTGCCGCTGTTTATTATTCTTTACCGCTATATGCCCGATATCATTATCCCGTGGGGCAAGGGCATGCGTATCGACCACATCCTGCTGATCATCGTAATTTTTGCCCTGCTGCGCGTGGCGGCCTATTTTATCCGCTATTTTCTCTACGGGGCTTCCGTGATTGTGCTGCTGGTGCTGTTGGTCGGACAGTTTGTCGGGGGTTTCGGCTATTCGGATGTGTACCGGAATTATTACGATCTGGTCACGTATGTGGGCTCCAATCCGGTTAAGATCCCCTTCCTTTCCGCCACCAAAACGGATATCCCGAATGGCGTAATTATACGTCAGGCGATCGATTATAACAGTCCTGTGGTGCGCGATTTCGCGGTGCGCTCCTCAACAAAGTATTTTAAAGACGCCAACTATGATTATGAATACCGTCATGCGGTGAAGTACTTCAGCATTTTTAAGGTTATGACCCTGTGGAATTATACCAACGATCCAAAAGGGGAGGATTATTTTGCGACCGCCAGTGAATCCATTAAACTGATGGCGGGCGACTGTGACGATTATTCTATCCTGATGGCCGCCTGTATCAAGGCCGTGGGAGGGGAGGTCCGTTTAATACGCACCGTCAATCACATGTATCCGGAGGTTAAAATCTGTACCTACGAAGAATTTCCTGCCATTATCGACCTGATTAAAAACCGCCTGTTCTTTAAGGAATCCCTCGGAAACCGCATCTACTACCACCTCGACGAATGGAACAATATCTGGCTGAACTTCGATTACACCAATATTTATCCCGGTGGTGCCTTTATGGAAGATGAGATTATGGGGATTATGGAAATCTGATGGAGCCCGCAAAACAAAACGCATTCGCCGTCTGGAGAATCAGGGATTACCGCTTGTTTACCACAGCGCGTTTTTTTCTCACGTTTGCTATACAGATGCAGAGTGTGGTGGTGGGATGGCAGGTATATGAGTATACCAAAGATACCTTTTCTTTAGGATTGATCGGCCTCGCAGAGGCTATTCCTTTTTTGCTGGTGGCGTTGTTTGCCGGACATGTAGCAGATATTTTTCAGCGGAAGAAGGTGATCATCATCACTTCGGTGGGATATTTTCTGGGCGCCACCGCGCTGTTCCTGTTCAGTTTTGAGTTCAACGAAATGTTTGTGCTGTTGGGTGTGCTGCCCATTTATTGTGTTATTTTCTTTACAGGAATTGCCCGTGGATTTCTGTTCCCCTCAATTCATGCGTTTATTGCACAGATTGTTCCCCGCGAGTTGTATGCGAATTCGGCCACCTGGAACAGTACCACCTGGCACATTGCCGCAGTATCCGGACCAGCCACGGGTGGACTGGTATATGGTTTCCTGGGCGTGAATGCAGCCTATGGCACCGTAGTGGCCTGCATGGCCATATGTTTAGTGTTCCTTGTTATTGTGAAGGGACGGCCGTTGCCCATGGTCCCGCGCAAACAAAGTATGATTGCCAGTATGAAGGAGGGCTTGCGGTTTGTGGTGAAGAACCAGGTGATCTTTGGCGCTATTACTCTTGATATGTTTGCCGTGTTGTTTGGTGGCGCGATCATTCTGCTGCCGGCCTTTGCCGCGGAAGTGCTTTTTGTGGGTCCCAAAGGATTGGGGTTTCTGCGTGCCGCGCCGGCACTCGGGGCCATCATCATGTCGTTAACACTCGCTTATTATCCGCCCACGCGTAAGGCCGGACGCAATTTGTTTATCGGCATTACGGGCTTTGGGTTGTGCATCATTGGCTTTGCGCTGAGCCGCAATTTCATGCTCAGCTTTTTTCTCCTCATGGGCAGTGGCCTGTTCGATAATATCAGTGTGATTATACGTAACACCGCCCTGCAGTTGCTCACACCCGACGAGATGAGGGGCCGGGTATCGTCGGTGAACAGCATCTTTGTAGGATCTTCCAACGAAGTCGGTTCTTTCGAATCGGGACTGGCTGCGCGCTTGCTGGGACTGGTGCCGAGTGTAATCTTCGGGGGTACCATGACCTTGCTGATTGCCGGATTCACTGCGCGCTTTGCACCAAAGTTGCGGACCCTGAATCTGAAAAAGTATATGGACCGGTCTGTATAGTGCACCAACCGGTCAATATCTCATTAATCTTCCATGTCCATATTCATATCATCGCTGCGTTTTTTCTTAACGCCACCGTTGATTTTGTAGGTCAGACCAAGGAAAACAACGCGGCTGTCGCGGTTTCTTTCAGTGGTGGTAGTATAGTTTTCGCCCCATGACCATGAGTTGTATTTTTGCGTTTTAAATACATCCGCAACGCGAAAACTCAGACTCAGCGCCCCTTTCAGGAAATCTTTTTTGATCCCCAGATCGGCCCAGTAATTTTCGGCCATCTTGCCCTGTCCGCTGGAACCGGAAAAGAAATGGTCGCCGGCACCGGAGGCTGATACAACAGGTGAGTTGTAATAGAAGGAGGTCTGTATGTCAAAACCTTTCATCGGGGACCATGTACTGTTTATTTTGCTGGTCCAGCTATAGCTGCTGCTGGCCATGGTACTCACATTGTCACCTTCGTACTGCTGGCGGAAATAACTGCCGCTGGTATTAATTTTCCACCATTTGAACAGCTTTTGCGCAAAGACCAGTTCAACCCCATAAGAAGTCCCGTTGCTGAGATTCTCGTATGTTGAGTGCGAAATCCCATTGGTATCAAGGGTGGTGATCCGCGACATCATACCCGTGGTTTGACGGTAAAATACGCTGGTGGTGATACTGGTGCCTTTGTAGTTGAAGTCGTATCCGAATTCGCCGGAATTGGTATACTCAGGTTCCAGGTAAGGATTACCCGTAGAAAGATTCAACGGGTCGGAATAATTGGTGAAAGGATTCAACTGCCTCACACCTGGTCTTCTGACCCTGCGGCTGTAGCTCAGCTGCAATGCATGCGTTTTGTTGAATTCATATTTAAGATGCACACTGGGAAACCATCCGAAACGTGCACGCGAAAATTTCTCGTTTTGTGTCACCTGATTTCCGTTGGCAAACGATTCTTCTATACGGATACCCGCCTGATACTGGAACTTTTTGATGCTGTTGCTGTAAATTAAATATGCAGCATGAATCTGCTCATTATAGATAAACTGGTTGCTGGTATTGGAATCCAGAATCCAGCTCGACTGCAGACTGTCCAAATCGCTTAAGGTGTAATCCTGGTTGTTGTGATCGAAGTCGAATTTGTAGCCCGTCTCCAGCCGGCCTTTGGCAATGGGGTGTACGTAATCGGTACGGAATTGTCCTTCGTAATTATCATTCAGCGTTAAACTTTTTTGAAATTCAGATTGATCAATGCGCATCATATTCAGGTCGTAGGGCTGCAGTTCCATATCCTGTCCGGATTCATTATCGTGCTTCTCAAACGCTCCGTCAATGGTCCATTCCCTGCCTTTTTTCTCAAAGGTCTTTTTGTAATTCATATTGATCTCATATCCGGTTGAGGCGTTTTTCCCATCACTTTTTCTTTCATAGTAGTCAGTCAGGGCGTGAGTGTAATCGGTGGAAGTGTTTTTATATAAATTGTCGCTTTCAAAAGCACGGGTGTGATAGGAACCCGAAATGGAAAGGGTGTTGAAGTCGTTAATGAAATAATCAACCCCGCCTTTCAGATTGTGGAATTTCCCGTGGTTGCGGGTGCGGTTGTATTGATCGAGGAAGGATGAAGTGTCGTTAAACCACGATTCACGATTGTTCGTGGAGTTACCGTTCATACTGAAATACCTCACGTCATAATTGGCAAAAACATTGATTTTATTATAACGGTAATTCAGATTGATGGAGCCCATATATTTGTCGTGTGTTCCGAGGTTCAGGCTGACAAGTCCGTTGTAGCCGGGTTCTTTTTTCTTCTTTAATACAATATTGATGATGCCCGACATGCCATCGGGATCGTAACGGGCAGAGGGATTGGTAACGATTTCAACGCGTTCGATCATGCTGGCCGGTAACTGATCGAGGCTCGTAAACCCGGAGGGCCGGCCATCGACCAATATGGTAACATTCGAACTGCCCCTTAAACTTACGGTGCCCTCTACATCCACAGTGACTGAGGGAATGGTCTGCATTACGTCGATGGCAGAACCACCGGCAAGCGACAGGTTTTTATCCACATTCACCACTTTTTTATCGAGGTTGTATTCCATCTGATCTTTTTCGCCGGTAATGGTGGCCCCTTCAATCATGGTGCTGGAGGTTTCAAGAAAAATATCACCGAGGTTCTTGATGGGTGCATCCGGTTTTATCATGATGCTACTGACAATTCCCGATTTATACCCGATGAAGTTTACCTTGATATAAAAGTTCCCGAAAGGGACCTTTTCAATCCGGAAGTTTCCTTTTTTGTCGGTAATTACACCATTGATCATGGTGGAATCTTTTGTTTTGTATAACACCACGTTGGCGTATTCTATCGGTATACCGGTTTTTTTATCAGTGATGCTTCCTGTGAGGATGCCCTGTGGGGGCTGACTTTGGCCGTTATGGCCATTGTTCATCTGGGCTGAAACCGAAAAGGGTAGTAAGGCTAAAGTGACGACTAGCAGAGAAAGGCAGTGGTGTATAACGCGCATAGTATTGATTTGAAAAATCGGGGAGGCCACTAAGCCTCCCCGTGGTTATTACTTTATTCGATTGCAATAATGTCTTCGACATACTGCGTATTATCTTTAAAACAGTCTCAATAATCAAGGATGATTATTTGGTGGCATCGGTTTTCTGATGCTGACATCCCTGTCCTGCGCCCTGTCCAGCACCTTTATGTTCCTGACATCCTGCGCCCTGACCAGCACCTGCACCTGCACCGGCACCAGCACCCTGATGTTCCTGACATCCTGCTTTCTGTGCTCCCTGTGGGCAGCATTTTCCCTGGCCTTCACCTTGTGGTGCGCAGCCCATGCCCTGTCCGCCATGACCCTGGCCCATACCACAACCTTCACCATCCATCTGAGCATGTTTCATATCGAACTTCATGCGTTGTGCCGGTGTGAGAACCTTGCGTACTGCCTGCATATGAGCTGCTTTTTTCTTGGCTAAATCAGCTTTAAGTGCATACACTTCATCAATGGTTTTGTTAACGTCTGTCATGTTAGGCTCATCAACCATACTGATGGTTTTCAAATGGGCTTTCTTCTCGGCAATCTGATTGTTCATGCCTAATTTTTCTTTCATGAATGCTGTTTTCAGCGTTTCAATCTGTGTTTTCTGCTCAGCCGTCAGATCGTCAATCGGGCAACCTTTTCCGGCGCCAGTCTGGCATTTTTGATCCTGGCCCTGTGAAGGACAGCATGCTGTTTTCTGTGCAAGCGCACCAAAAGAGGTCGCTGTAATGAATGCTGCAGTCATAAAGGCAGCGGTAATGATGGTTCTGATTTTCATAAAAAAAAATTTATTAATGGTTAATGGTTAATGGTTAATGGTTAATGGTTAATGGTTAATGGTTAGTTGTTAATGGTTAATGATTAATTGTTAATGGTTAGTGGTTAATGGCATAGAGGCTAGATGTGTGCAGTCATCCCGAACTTGTTTCGGGATCCCCTTGCTTGTTTCCGGGTCCCATATTCATAATTCATAACTCATAATTCATCATTTCCTAATCCTCATCCTGCATCCCCCCGCATCCTTCCTTTTCTTCCCCCTGCTTCATCCCGCACCCGCCGTTCTTCATTTTGTCGAAGCGGCCCAGCATGGCATCGTCGCAACAGAAAATGCCTTTGAAAACAGTGTCGAGCTTTTTCTTTTGTTCATCGTTGCACAAACTTTTCATATCGCGGTAGTGTACAATATTGAGTTTGCGGATGGTGGCGTAGATGGTCCCGATTTCGTCGCAGGTGGCGTTCAGCAGCGAATCGTTGGGTTCTGATTTCATCATTTCCATGGTGAGAAAGTTTCGTTTCTCGCGCATGCTTGCTGCCCAGAAGCCTAAAGTATCACGGTGAGATTCTTTCAGCTTGTCCATTTGCAGGCTCTGTGCATCAGTGAGGTTCAGTTCGTTTTTAAGGAAATCGCCGGCCATTTTGTGGTGGCGGATTTCAGTATGACGTACCACCTTCACTGAGCCGTTGTGCCAGAAGAAAATGGCGGCCAGCGCAGCAATATTTAGTGAGATCAGGATCACCAAAATAATGGTGAGAAGATTTTTTTTCGTTGCCATAATAGGTGTGTGGTTTATTCTTCGGTTAAATAATAGGTTTCCATGATATCCTGATCGCTGGTGTTCATCTCGTACTGACCTGCAATCACCGCTACCTGGTCGCCGCTTTCAGCGTTGCCGGTGGCCGGTGTTTGAGTAAATAAGTACAAACCCACAAAGGCCGTGGCAATCATCAAAACGGAAACAATTAAGGGATTGAATATTCGTGCAAATACAGGAATGGGTTGTTGCTGTTCCTGTGCATTCGCTGAAATCTTTTGTTCAATGCGGGTAAATAAAAAATGATTGGGATTCGATTGCTTCATTTCAGGAATCTGAAGCATGACTTGTTGCAGGCGATCATATTGTTTGCTGCAGTGTGCGCATTCCTTTAAATGATCGGATAATTGCCCGGATACCGTTGGATCCAGTTTGTTCTCAAGAAAGAAAATGAGATTTTTTTCGGTGGTGTTGCAATTCATTTCTGATAAATTTTGGGTGATTAGACACCACCGGTTCAATAAACTTGCGGTGCAGGTCAAATTTTTTTTCTGAACCTGAAAAAAAGTTTCGCTATTTTCGCAATCGCTAGTGTATTTAATTTTCCAGATATAAAAATCTAAATAGTTATGATTAATAAACAATTGATTCATCCCGAAAGTATTGTTGTTATTGGTGGTTCCAACGAAATCAGTAAACCCGGCGGAAAAATCCTGAAGAATATTATTGATGGAGCCTTCACGGGAAAATTATACGTGGTTAATCCCAAGGATACCGAAGTTCAGGGGATTAAAGCATACCCAAATGTGAAGGAAGTCCCGCAATGCGACCTGGCCGTTATTGCCATTGCCGCACGATTTATCCCGGAAACGGTTGAAATCCTGATTAAAGAAAAAGAAACCAGGGCCTTTATTATCCTGTCTGCCGGATTCAGCGAAGAAAGCGAAGAAGGCCGCAAGCTAGAACAACAGGTGGTGGCCATGATCAACAGCGTGAATGGCGCGCTGATCGGACCCAATTGCACCGGTATCCTTACACCTTTTCATCACAGTATTTTTACATATCCCATTCCCAAGCTCGATACCAAGGGTTGCGACTTTATCAGCGGATCGGGTGCTACTGCCTGCTTCATCATGGAAGCCGGGATCCCGAAAGGGCTCACCTTTGCCAACGTTTTCAGCGTTGGAAACAGCGCGCAGATGGGCGTGGAAGAAATTCTGGCACATCTCGACGAAACCTATGTTCATGGCGAAAGCGCCCCGGTGAAATTATTATATGTTGAGAATATCCGTAAACCTGACCTTCTGCTGAAACACGCGTCCTCCCTGATCCGCAAAGGCTGTCGTATTGCCGCGGTAAAAGCCGGAAGTTCCGAAGCAGGCAGCCGTGCCGCCTCCTCACATACCGGTGCCCTCGCAAGTCCCGATGTGGCTGTGGAAGCGTTGTTCCGTAAGGCCGGCATTGTACGTTGTTACGGACGGGAAGACCTGATTGCCGTGGCTTGTATTTTTATGCATCCCCTTCTGAAAGGTAACAGAATAGCCATTATCACCCATGCAGGCGGTCCGGCAGTCATGCTCACCGACGCCCTCTCGCATGCAGGCATGCAGGTGCCGCACATCAACGGACCCGATGCCCAGGAATTGCTCGGTAAATTATTTGCCGGATCTTCCGTGGCCAATCCCATCGATTTTTTAGCAACCGGCACGGCCGAACAACTGGGCGATATTATTGACTATACCGATAAAAAGTTTACCAATATTGACGGGATGGCCGTAATTTTCGGCACCCCTGGCTTGTTCCCCCTGTTTGATGTGTACAGGGTACTCGACGAAAAAATGAAAACCACACATAAGCCTGTGTATCCCATTTTGCCTTCGCTCTTAACCGCTAAAGCAGAGGTGGAAGAGTTTATTTCCAAAGACCGTATCAACTTCCCGGATGAAGTGGTGTTCGGAAACGCCCTGGCCCGCGTATTTCATACACCCGCCCCTCAGCCTTTAATGCCCGAGATGCCGGTGATCGACAAGCAAAAGATCCGCAGTATTATTGATGCTGCCGGCGATGGCTATATCAGTCCTTCCGAAATCCAGGGACTGCTCGATGCCGCGGGGATTCCACGTGCAGGCGAAGCCGTTGTGACCTCTACCGCAGATGCCGCAGACGCCGCTGTAAAACTGGGCTTTCCGCTGGTGATGAAAGTGGTCGGACCCCTGCACAAAAGTGATGTGGGTGGGGTGGTGCTGAATGTTAAAGATGTGGATACCGTCCGTAAAGAATTTGACCGCATGATCTGTATCCCTGAAACCACTGCCATTCTGATGCAACCTATGCTTTCCGGAATCGAACTTTTTGCCGGCGCCAACCGCGAGCCTAATTTCGGGCACATGATCCTTTGCGGGATGGGCGGGATCTTTATTGAAGTGCTGAAAGACGTCTCTGCCGGAATTGTCCCATTAGGCAAAGAGGAAGCCCTGATGATGATCAAAAGTCTGAAGAGCTTTAAAATCCTTGAAGGAGTGCGCGGACAGCAAGGGGTGAATCCTGAAAAAATGGCAGAAGTGATGGTACACCTTTCCGCATTACTGGAAGCAGCCCCCGAAATTGCTGAAATGGATTTGAACCCATTGCTGGGAAAAGGGGATCAGGTTGTGGCCGTTGATGCCAGAATCCGCATCCAGAGGTAGTTTCCGCAGCAATAAACGGTATTAAAATTTTAGTAATGAAAAAAAGCGACCTGTTCTTTTTACTGATAGCCCTGGCTATCCTGTTTCCGTTTATTCCTTTTCCCTTTCTGAAAGTGTCGATACAGGACGTCTTTCTATACAACGAAAAGTACTGGCTGATCACCAGCTTTATAAAATTTGCCCTGCTGGCGACCCTCGGAGAGGTACTTGGCCAGCGCCTCAAAACGGGTGTTTACCTTGCCAAAGGGTTCGGCATCATTCCCCGGGCTATTGTGTGGGGCTTTTTAGGGATCTCGATCAAACTGGCCTTTGTAGTTTTTGCTTCAGGGGTTCCGGTATTTCTCGAGAAATCGTGTTCGCTCAACGGCGCCATTGATGCGATGAAAGCGAAGGACATCATGGACGCGTGGGCCCTGGGATGCGGCTGGACACGGCTGCTGACGGCCTTTTCCATCAGCGTGCTGATGAATGTTTTTTTTGCGCCCATCATGATGACCTTCCACAAGATTACCGATACGCACATTTCCGATAACGGTGGCACCCTTGCGGGATTTTTTAAGCCCATTAAATTTGGCGAAATATTTCCACGCATCAACTGGTTTGTGCAATGGGATTTTGTGTTTAAGCGCACCATTCCTTTTTTCTGGTTTCCGGCGCACACCATTACATTCATGCTGCCCGGCGAATATCGTGTAGCCTTTGCAGCCGTTCTGGGCATTGCCCTCGGAGTCATCCTTGCCATTGCCAGTCAGAAAGGAAAAAGCAAATGAGGCGGCGGTTCTTATTAAAACCCCTGGTATCCGGTGTGTTGATGATTCTTTCCGGAATCATGATGCCCTTGCAGGCTCAGAATAATACCACGGAAACCGGCGACAAATGGGGCATACAATGGTCGGGCTTTATAAAAAACGATTGCTGGTGGGATACGCGTCAGGTGTACACTTCGCGCGAAGACCTTTTTCTGTTATATCCCTTGAATGAACTGCTCGACAGGGCGGGGGAGGACATCAACAGTGGGGCAGTGTACAATTTTTCTGCTATGACTTCCCGGCTCACGGCCGGATTTACAGCCCCTGATGCCTTAGGTGCAAAAATCTCAGGCGTGGTCGAAGGCGATTTCTCCGGTGTGACCAACAACGACATCAACGGATTCCGCTTGCGTCATGCTTATGGTAAAATGACGTGGAAGCACGCTGAACTGCTGGCCGGACAATACTGGCATCCCCTGTTCACGCCCGATGTAGCGCCCACAGTAGCATCGCTCAACACCGGGGCGCCTTTCCAGCCTTTTAACCGCACACCATTAATCAGTTTAACCGGCATCTTCGGGAAATTCAGGATACTCGGGGCTTTCATAACCCAGCGCGACAATGCAAGTGATGGCCCTTACGGGATTACTTCAACTTACATGCGCAACGCCATTGTGCCTAACCTTCATCTGCAGGCACAGTTTAAAAACGCGCATCACATTGCCGGACTGGGTGCCGACTTCAAAGTTCTAAAGCCCAATAAGGTGTACGACAACAGGGTGATCTCTGAACCTTTGGCTACGTATGCATTTCTTGCGTGGTACAAAATGAATTATGGCGATTTTTGCCTTAAGCTGAAAGGAATTTATGGTCAGAATCTGAGCGAGCATCTCCTGCTCGGAGGGTATTCCCCAACCATAATTTTCAGTGAGCATCCGATAGAGCGTTACACCCCTTCAAATCATTTTTTCAGCTGGGCGCAGCTCAGTTACGGAAAAAAAATTCAGGGTTACCTTTTTGGCGGATATGCAAAAAACCTCGGAACCTCGCAGGCAAACAGCGGCACCTATTATGGCAGGGGCAGCGATGTGGCCTATCTCTATCGCATCACGCCGGGTGTATGGCCATGTTCAATAAGCTGCAGGTCAACCTCGAAACCGAATACACCGTTGCCGCCTACGGAACCCCCGATATTAACGGAATCGTACGAAACTCTAAAGAAATTGCCAACCTGCGGTTGCTGATGACCGTTTTATATTATTTCTGATAAGCAATAGCCGCAGGTTGTCACGGGGCGACTGCCCGCAGCGCCGGCCCTGTGGGCAGTCACCCCGTGACTATCTTTTACGGCAGAATCAATCCCCCCGGCGACTCACACACATGTCACCAAAAAAAGTATACAAAATATTAAAAGTCCGTTCGACGAATTGAATATATATTTATATTTGTGTTCGGGCGATTGGTTAAATGTCAGTTTTTGATATCAGGTAACGCCCATGGGTTACTTGGTACAAAAGGTGGCACACATAAGTAAGTTATAGCCAATGGTAAAAATGACAAGACTATCTGCAATTATATTGACAATTTTGACACTTTTTGCTTGTTCAAACAACGAGGCAAAAAAGCAATTAACAAAATTGGAACAGTATGTTAATAGTGCAGACAGCTTGACCAGTAAATCAAACTTTTTTGACCAAATTGCTACTAAAATCCTGACCGAAAAGAAAGAAATAAAACCAAGTGAACTAAAATTGTTCAATAATGACACGACAGGTAAAACAAAAGAACAAACTTTTCAATTTCAATACGACACGACAGGAAAACATTCAGATGTAACAAACAATATAAGAATTACAGAATATCAGTCAGACAGGCATGCCGCAAACGCATTTTTAGATATTGTAGAATTTGAGGCTTGTTGTATCCCAGACGAAGATATTGTTAGACTGAAAAACTTTGAGAATCTTGGCAGTTTTAAGAATATTGCTTCAACGACTCTTTTATCAGAGAACTTGGCTTTTGAAGTCTGCCTTGGAGACAATAGTAAAGACAATCAAGAAGTATTAAATTTGCTTGACAATATTCTTGTAGACAGAAAATATTTAAAGCTTGAAATTGGGTATAATGGACCAGCAATTTGGACAATAAAATAGAATACCACATGGCTATAACACGGGCTTTCTGCAATGCGGCCTGCCTTCATAGACAAGAAAGTTGTGGATAGAAACAGTTTCGCTTTTAAGACAAGGCAGTGAAGCCGCACAGCAGAAAGCCCGGGAACGTTATGTTTCATGCTTTAGAAATATTTGGGCTTCAAACTGAATACTTATAATTGGTTTTCAAAAAAATTAGTGATCGTGAGTAATCAGAATGATTTAGTCTTTTCCCTTTATAAACCATTGCGCAACCAGATAAGATCCTATAATCTGTTGGATTCTTTACAATTGATTTGGAGTTATTCACGCAACTTTACATTTAATCTTCCCTTTCCATCTGATATTGAAAGTCCTGCAGGTTTTTCACCGAATGGTGACATAAATCTTCGTAGATATCGTGGTCTTCCTGAATTTGAACAAGAGTTTTTATTAAGAGAATTTATTTTACATTGCGACACAAATCCTACAAGATATTCCCTTAAACAAAAAGATAAGTTGGGTAAACTTGTGAATTACATGCGCAAATCTTTCAGCGAAGAAATTGATACCCATTTTACAATTACAGGTGACTTCCTTCTAGAGTTCAATCGAATGGCTCATAGACAATTTAAATGGCAAACTGTTTATAATCAATCAATTATATTTAGATATTACAAAGTGTATAATGATACGGAGGTGAGAGCAATAATTAAAAATAAATTAAAACTTACGCCTTTTGAGTTATTTATAATCGGTTTCTTTTTCTTTCGTGCCACAGCAGATCATTTCCGAACCAATTTACCATACCTTTCAGAAGTTCCAGCAATTTCGACTGAAAAGATAGCGATGTTCTTTCAGCTTTTTTCAATGCCAATAGAGCAAGCAAGAAATGAATTAAAAGAATGTCAGCAGATGAATGAGAATATTTTTTATTCATTCAATCCACTATATGCTAGACCAATATTAATTTATCAAAATTCTTTTATTTGTCCTATTCAAATGCTTCTATTTTGGCAAGTGACGACTGGTATTTATTATTCCATTGTTGGTGAACATGGATTTGAAAATTCTTTTGGAAACTCATTTCAAAATTATATCGGAGAAATATTGTATATATGTTGCAACAACCCTGATATAAAAATTTTAGAAGAAGCGAAATACGGCAAGGAAGAAATGAGAACAACTGATTGGATAATTTTTGATAAGAATGCGGTTTTATTTATAGAATGTAAAGCCAAAAGGATGACAATGGTTTCGAAGTCAGAACTTGACATCAAAAAGGGGCTTGAAAGTGATTTAAAAAAAATGGCTTCATTTATTACTCAAATATACAAAACATATGTCGAATACACGTTAAACAAGTATCCTCACATTGTTTTTGACGCCTCCAAGAAATTTATTCCCCTAATTGTTACACTTGAAGATTGGTTTATTAATATGAATCCAAGTATATTGGAAATGCTTGGGAACTTTGTGATTGAAGATTTAAAAGCAAATGACATAGATACTGCTTTAATTGACAAATTTCCATATTATATTCGTTCATGTGATGATTTTGAAAAGGATATTCAACTTATAAACTCTCTTGGTGTCTTGGAATACTTTGATAAAATAGAGAAGAATGATATTAATAACTCTATTAACAATTTTAAATACAAAAACCCATTTGAGGGCGAATTTGAGAAAACATTTATTGAACCATTGAGACATACTTAGACAATTAAAGGAGAATAATTATAATAAATTTTGAAAGAGACTTTTGCTTTGATATCATAGCATGAACGCATAACAAAGGCTTGCCGCAAGCGGGGTAGGGGGGGTATAGGACGGTGCAGCTCTTTTATATATCTTTAGTGTATTAGGACAGGAAATGGCTTCGATTCGCCCCGCCGAATAGCAGCTTCAGCCGTTAGTGGCAACCCAGGGACGACAGAACAAATCTTTAAAATATAGACATGAAATGAAGGAAATTATTGTAAATTCTTTAGCCGATTTTCACAAACGATTAGGCAATTATCGAAAGTCAAGTAGGTTTAAGTTTCGTGGACAAAGCGATTCAAATTGGGAACTAATTCCAAAAGCTGGTAGGAGGCCATTTACTAATGTTCGCGATATTGACTTTTTTAATCAATGGAAAAGAAGAGCAAAGTCATTTCTAGAAAAAGAACACTATACTGATTGGGAACTTCTTGCAATTGCTCAACATACAGGCCTACCAACTAGATTATTAGACTGGACACACAATCCTCTTGCCGCGGCGTTCTTTGCGACATCGGAACATTATGAGAAAGATGGGGCAATCTATGTTTATAGACCTGAATTCATGATTGATCACGACAATATTCAGCCTTTCGAAAATGCAAAAATGACAAAGGTTATTAATTATTACCAACCGACAGTACCATCAAATAGAATGGCTAATCAACTTAGTCATTTTTCAGTTCATAGCATTCCGTCTACACCAATAGATGACTCAACTAAAGACGGTCTCCTTGAAAAAATAGTTATTAAGAGTGAATTTAAAATGGAATTATTATTTATGCTGCATCAATATGGTGTAAATAACTTGTCGCTTTTTCCTGATTTAGAAGGATTATCTAAGCATCTTTGTTGGTGGGCTGAAAACTATAACTATTGGGACAATACGTTTGATGAAACATTGTAAAAGAGATGACTGGTCTAAAAATATCGCGCTGCTGCTAATACTTAAGCCTTCCTGTGCCGCCAGCCCAACCCGAAGCCCTGTTTCACAGCCCGCCCCGCAACGCTGGCCTGAGGAATCCCTGGTGCAGCCGCAGTAATCCCGTATCTGTTAAAGATGCCGACACCAAGCACGCGGGCATATCTAAAAGTTTTTTATATTTGAGGACGTTTACTATAATCTAACAAGTACCCTTCACGCGGCCAGGGCGGGCCGATTGCCAGCCCAGACCGTTATGGGCAATAATAGAATGAATGATGAGTGTTACAACTGATGGCATAAAAGGATATGAATATCAATACAAAGTGACAGTATTGATAGCTTTAGTAACTAAAGCAGATAAAATAAATTTATTTGTAGAAAAAAAAGATAGTGAAGACGCTTTATTGATAATTGAAAGAAGTGGAATTTCAATTAACATAGAAATTCAAGTAAAAAGAGAAAATAATCTAATTGATATACCCAAAATTGTCAATTGGTTGACTCACTTTCAGGAACGTAAATCAGATAAAAATTTATTACAAAAACTGATTGACAATAAACAGAGCCTTGCATTATTTGTAACTCATTCAAGATGTTCTGATTCAACATTGCAATTGAAAACAGATTTTCTAACTTTTGATAAACATAACTCTATATCATTTTCAGATGAAGGGTATAAAGAATTTAAAATTGCTCTTCAAAGTTTAAAGTTTGGAGATACAGCATTAATGAAACAGCGTGAGATATTTTGCGGGATACAAGCGGATAATTTCAAAATAAAAAGCGATTTAAATAAAGTATTTGAACAGTGCTTAATCCTAGAAGAGTTTACAGATGAAAAAGTAGATAATTACATTACATCATTATTAAATAATGATTACTCTATAGCACAGTCAAGAACCGATATTGTCTATCTGCAGCTTCTTGAAATTGTTAAAAATGGTAGAGATTCGGGTGATGAAATATTTAAAAACATATATAATCATATTCAAACCAATAAGATTGGTACCCCAATTATTGACTATAATTATAAAGCAAGAATTGAGGAAAGCAAGCTAGTCGGTTCTCTAGAAAAGGAAGGTGCGATACTTTTAACAGGGTTGTCTCAATGTGGAAAAACCGAATTAGCTAAAACTATAGCAACTTATTTTGTTAAAAAAGGTTTTGATTATCAGATTCATGATGACGTTGCAGAGCTAAAACGCTTTCTCAATTCAAATATATCAGACAACAAAATTGCAATATTAGAAGACCCTTTCGGTCATGTCTCTTTAAAAGAGAATTACATTGATATACTACATAAATTGAAAGATTTGCTTGGAAACAAAGAAAAGCACCACTATTTAATAGTTTCGTCGAGAGTCGAAATATTATATGAAATATTTAATTCGAATAACATTTCAGATTGTAAGATAAAAGATTATTATTGGCAAGAACTGACAATTAAGAATAATGAAGACATTAAAGCATTTTGGGAATTGCTTGGGAAAGACAAATCAATACCACATGAAATTATAAGTATTGTTTCTAAAGGGCTTTTAAAAACTAAAAGTGAAAACTTGTTGCAAATTGGTCAATTGGTATATTTAGCAAATGAAGAAATTGACCAATTAAAAAATAAAGATTTCAATGAGCTTGAGCATATAGCAAGAATGAATTCAATAGAGATTGCGAATAATTTAAAACAAAAAAATGAGTATGCTGCAAATACTCTCTCTATAATTTCTATATGTTCAAGTCCTATTCATCACATAGAATTTCAAGATTTAGCTTACATTACATCTAGTAGTGTATTTAACTTGTTCTCTATTACAGAAAAAGATAGTTTCACTAGTAGTTTTGGTGACGATAGGACACCAACCTTTCCTGAATACCCTAAAGATTTGATGCTAGAAGAAGATGGTTTAGATGCTATTAATTACTTAGAAGAAAGGGGGTTGATAACAACATCTAATAAGACACTAATAATTACACATCCAAATTATTATGAAGCAGGTAGGTATCTTTTTTTTGAAAAAGGTACTATAAAGCAAAAATCTAAACTTGAACAATATAAAAAATGTATTGGATGTTTGAATCCATTAACCTCATTTTTGTCTTCAAGAAATTATTCATTCATTTATAATAGAATAAAAAGCATATTTAAAAATGAAATCATAAATGTCGCTTTCACTGGTTTAGATTCAATATTTCCATCAGTAGAAGATATTTCACTTATTTTCATAACAAACTTTATCCAGGAACTAGAGCAAGACCAATATGACAAATTATTAGACAAAATTCAAAGTGGGGGTACAAGAAGTTCAAACATATACTGGTACAATGATGTACCATTTATTTCGAATGAAGGAGGGTTTTCAAACTTATTTGTTGAATATGATGAATTAATTATAAAGAGAGTCGAAGACCTGATATCAAGGGGCATTAAGCCAAGTATTCACGATGCATGGAAATATTTAGAAGGGTTAAAAAACAAAAGGCAAATTTCAAAAGAAGGAATACGTTTACTTTTACAGTTTAATGAGGGATTTATCCGTCAAAAGGTAGTTTATCAAATATTCGCACGTCATTATATTGTTGACAATGAAATTATTAATGAGTTGTTTAATGACGAGCACCCTTCCGTTATATTTAGCACAATAAGAGCTTCATTAATTAACTGGTTTACTCTAGCTGATGAGCATAAGGAATTAATAAAAAAATTGACCTTACTTTCCTTTAATAAGAAGCAGGTTGCTATAAGAGCTTTTAGTTTGATATCCACATTTTCAATAGACTATAGTCATGAGTCTGTTTTAAGACGAGATTTTGACGAAACTCAAAGAAAGGAGCTTTGGCAGATTTGGGGTTATCTATATCCGGCATGCATTAAAAATGTTCCTTTAGGTGTTCATATTAATTCTGGTCGGTTTGGCGCAACCATGGATGATGCAATAAAATATCTTGATGTAAAAACTGGACTTGAAGTATTAGAATCTTGGTATAAGAGGATTGATTATCAGATTCAAAACAACAAAATACTTGATGAATATGAGATGGCAATTGCAGATAATTTAATGGAATTAACTTCAACAGATTTTAATGTTAGAATAAATCTATTTTCAAATCTCATCAATTATAATGATACAAGTTTTTTGCTATCAAACTTAAAATGGATAGTTGAATATTGGAACGTGTTAGATAAATCCGAAAAAGAAGAGATAGTCGCTGTAATTAATAGTGAAAGAAAGGATGTTAGATGGATTAAGGCTGTTTTGTTAAACTCATATTCTCCCCCCAAAGAATTATTAAAGGAGATATTGGGTGATGAGGATTTTTTTGAAAGGAATATCGAACAAATACTAGTGGATTTTCCAGAAAACCTTCTTAAAGATTGTTTAAATGTTTATTGTGGATTTCCTCAGCCACTTTGGTGGTTAGCAGTCCATCATAAAAATCAGAAATTCTGGTTAAAGCTTATTAAATATATTTTATTGGATGAAAAACATGTTGGTTTTGATATTTGTCTTCAAGAGTTTTTAAATCATGGTGTAAATGGCTTTAGCAATGATTGGGCAGATTGGGAGCAAATATGGAAACAAATATGTAAAAACACGGACAATAAACAGCTTTTAGTTTTAACATTAGCGTATAATACTGCAAAATGTACTTGTAATACTTACTATACCGGTAAGTTGTGGACTACTCTTATCGAAAGTTATAAAGAAATTAAAACGGAATACGAAATAATTGAATTTGTTGCTGAAAATATAGAGATGTTACAGCAAACTGGACATAAAGAGGATTTATTTAAAATATTTGATGAGAGATTTTTTTTAAAAGTAATAGACACACTTCAACCTGACTATTCAATATATAAAATACTGAAAATAATCGAAGAGTTATCCGACGTCAAAAATGAAATGTTTGATGGTTTGTGTAAATTAGTGCATAAAATGAATATTAGATTTTTCGGGACATTCAATTATATTAATAAATTAATCGAAGAGGATAAAGTCCCAGAAGGGTTTAAATCTTTCCCAAATTTAATTGATGAAATTGGTAAAAGTGAGCTTAAGAAATTGGGACATATTGAAGAATACAAACTTGACAACTGGATAGGGATAAATTAAAGCCCATAACAAAGGCTTGCTATCAGAGGGGCAGCGGGGTTTTAGGATAGTGCAGTTCATTAATCAAACGCTAATTTAACAGAAAAAGAAACAGCTTCGAATTCCCCGCCATTAGCAAGCCCCAACCGTGTGTGTCTTGAATTGAGAAGAATGAATTAATGTTCTTTGAGAATGCTGTATCTGAGATGGAAGACTTTTGAGAGAGTTGCATTATAGAGCGGAGGTCGAGCGAACTGAACTGGCCGGCTATATC